>Ga0310695_10000910_pt1 | contig 72356 bp, 59 predicted proteins | sample RumenRJG_04DNA_FD_203882 | JGI IMG/M metagenome (GOLD analysis project Ga0310695, IMG submission 203882) | Bovine rumen microbial communities from Lethbridge, Alberta, Canada - RJG_04 (v2) (version 2) | ecosystem: Host-associated > Mammals > Digestive system > Stomach > Rumen | place: Canada... | reverse complement strand
AAGGCAATACATCCACAAATCATCGCCTATAAAACATCTAAAGGACAAGGACATAGATGAAATCACGGCAAAAATAAATACAAGACCAAGAAAGAAACTCAATTTTTCAACTCCTATTGAGGAGTTTTTAAATTACTTGTTGTAAATTTGCACTTGCTTGTTGAATTCGCATTTGGTTTACAAGAGTTAAAAACGTTAAATCTTCATCTTTTTCGCTTTACTCAGAATTTACGTCATCACTTTTCTACCGTTTAAAGTGCAAATTGTTGATATAAAGCATTTTGCAAATACAAGTTTTGTACTTCATTGAAGCATATACAGTTGCCCAATGGTCTGGAGACGTTAAGTGAAAGGGCACTTGCAAAATCAGGAATAACCTCTATCTTCATTCCAAAGAGCGTTAAGTCTATCGGTTATGGAGTATTCTCCGACTGTACGCAGCTGCAGTCGATAGTTGTTGAGGAGGGTAATGAAAAATACAGTTCTCCCAACGGTTGTAATGCAATCGTATCCTATAATACTGTTGCAAGTGCTTCCGTTCCAACATTGTTGGCTGGTTGCAAGAACACAACTATTCCAGAGGATGTTTGTTGGATTGGGAATAGCGCTTTCAGCGGCCAAAAAGAACTGACAAAGATAGTCATTCCAAGCAAAGTCTATAGTATTGGAAAATATGCATTCTACGGATGTAGCAAATTGACATCTATAGTGATGGAGCGAACGGAACCCTTCAATTATACCCTTTCGTGGTTGACTGGCGTAGATACAGATGCCTTTAAGGGCATCTCTACCGAATGTGTCCTCACCGTTCCTCACGGCACTCGTCAGGCTTATCTTGATGCCGGCTGGTCGGAGAGCATCTTCAAAGGCGGCATCGAGGAGGCTCCACTGAACTGCGACGTGAATGGTGACGGCCAGGTGAGCATCTCCGACGCTGTCATCATCGTGGATGAGATACTGAATAAGTAGATTGACGAATGGCGACTATCCCAAGTCGGTCATTGGAATTTCTCACTGCCGTGCGGCATCGGGAAATCCAAATGACCGATTTGGAATTGATGACTATCATCGTCGTGGCTGAGTAGTCCGTGAGGACCGGTCGCCACCGCTGTTATCTGAGTCAACGCCGGGACCACAGCGGCGCTGAAATGGTTTCGTGAGGCAAAAAAAGTGCTTGATGTTTGTGCGTGTCATTTTTTTATTGTAACTTTGCACCCTAAATCGTATAATCGTAAATAGTAAATAATCAAATGTTTGAAAACCTTAGCGAACGGCTCGAGCGGTCGTTCAAGATACTGAAGGGTGAAGGAAAAATCACCGAGATCAACGTAGCAGAGACTCTGAAGGACGTGCGCCGCGCACTGCTCGACGCCGACGTGAACTATAAGGTGGCCAAGTCGTTCACCGACACGGTGAAGCAGAAGGCCTTGGGCATGAACGTGCTGACGGCCATCAAGCCGAGCCAGCTGATGGTGAAGATCGTCCACGACGAGCTGACCGAGCTCATGGGCGGCAAGGCCGTCGAGCTGAACCTGCAGAACCGCCCTGCCATCATCCTCATGTCGGGCCTGCAGGGCTCGGGTAAGACGACCTTCTCGGGCAAGCTGGCCAACATGCTGAAGACGCGCCAGCACAAGCAGCCGCTGCTCGTGGCCTGCGACGTCTATCGTCCGGCTGCCATCGAGCAGCTGAAGGTGGTGGGCCAGACCGTCGGCGTCGACGTCTACACGGAGGAGGGCAACAAGGACGTTGTCCAGATTGCACAGAACGCCATCCGCAAGGCTAAGCAGGAGTCCTACAACGTCGTCATCGTCGACACCGCCGGCCGACTGGCCGTCGACGAGGAAATGATGGACGAGATCTCGCGCCTGAAGGACGCCATCCATCCCGACGAGACTCTCTTCGTGGTCGACTCGATGACGGGTCAGGACGCCGTCAACACGGCTAAGGAATTCAACGACCGCCTCGACTTCGACGGCGTGGTCCTGACGAAGCTCGACGGCGACACCCGCGGCGGTGCAGCCCTGTCGATCCGCACGGTCGTGACCAAGCCCATCAAGTTCGTCGGAACGGGCGAGAAGATGGAGGCCATCGACGTGTTCCACCCCGAGCGCATGGCCGACCGCATCCTCGGCATGGGCGACGTCGTCTCGCTCGTGGAGCGCGCCCAGATGCAGTTCGACGAGGAGGAGGCCAAGAAGCTGGAGAAGAAGATCCGCAAGAACAAGTTCGACTTCGACGACTTCATGTCGCAGATCCAGCAGATCAAGAAGATGGGCAACATCAAGGAGCTGGCCTCGATGATTCCCGGCGTGGGCAAGGCCCTGAAGGACGTCGACATCGACGACAACGCCTTCAAGCAGATTGAGGCCATCATCCAGTCGATGACGCCCAAGGAGCGCCAGAACCCCGACATCATCAACCAGAGCCGCCGCCTGCGCATCGCCCGCGGATCGGGCACGAAGATGGAGGACGTCAACCGCCTGATGAAGCAGTTCGACCAGACCCGCAAGATGATGAAGATGGTCACGGGCATGGACCGCTCGCGCATGGCCCAGATGGCTGCCCAGATGCAGCGGATGAAGAAATCGTAGTCAAAAACACTAAATCATAACCAATCACTAATAGGAAGCCTATGAGACGTAGATTCTTCCTTGCCCTCATCCTCGCCATGGCCTCCACGGCAGGATGGGCCCAAAGCGACGTCAGCTCGAAGCTGTCGGTCACCACGCAGATGTTCCTCGACGAACAGGCGGGCAACATCTCTTTAGAACAGTCGGAGGAGAAAGATTTGAAGAAAAACACGACAGGGGGCGTGCACGGCGACAATGTGCGACGCGGAAAGAACCACGGCCGTCTGATCGCAGCCCCAGACACCATCGCGGGAAGAGCCTATATCTCAGCCTTCATCCGACTGGATGACAATCGCAACCTGAATGAGCTCGAGCAACTGGGCGTGGAAGTGCAATGCAAGTTCGCCAACGGTCTCGTCACGGCTAATATTCCTGTCGACAAGATCCTTGACGTTGCCAACATCAGCCGCGTCAAGCGTATCAGCGTGGCCAAGCTCATGCGGCCTCTTTCGGACAAGGCGCGTCAGTCTACGAATGTCGACGACGTGCTCACGCTGTCGTCTGACGCCATCCGTGAGGGCCTTTCCAACAAGTACGACGGCACGGGCGTCCTGCTCGGCATCATCGACACGGGCATTGATTTCCAGCATATCGCCTTCAAGGACAAGAGCGGCAAATCGCGCATTAAGCGGGCCTATGTCTATAACGGCAGCAATGTCAGGGAATATGGCGATGGCGCCAGCTATTCGATAACCAGTAGTGCACCTACTACCGACGACTCCTCTGAGGACCACGGCACCCACACGTCCTCGACGGCCGGCGGCTCGAGCGTCGTCGTCAGCGGCTCCACAGTGACCGTCACCGACGACCATGCCAACGCCACTTACGGCGGCATGGCTCCTGGGGCCGACCTCTATCTGGCTGGCATCAACGGCCTGAACGACACATATCTGGCCAACTCCTTCCAGAAGATCTGCGACTATGCCGACTCGAAGGGCATGCCCGTCGTGGTGAGCAACAGCTGGGGAATGTCGATGGGCCCCCGCGACGGCACGGGTGATTTGGCAGATATCATAGGACAATATTTCGGCGACAACCAGCCTAACCATATTTGTCTTTTTGCTTCAAGCAACGATGCGGGCTCAGGCGGATACCATGTGTCGGGCAATGCAAGCAGTTCCAAACCCTTGGGGACGGTTTGCAAATATATCAGTGGTATTGATAGACTCACAGGTTTATTAGGAATCATCGCAGAAGCATGGTCACGCACGGCTAACGTCCCTCTGTCATGCAGGGTCCTTGTACTTGATGCAAGTGGAAATGTCAAACAGACTGTCAATGTCGATCCTGCTTCAGGTGACGATTATGGAGAGACAGTCTCCCTGAGCTCAACCTACGTGAGCAGCGGTTCACTTACCGCGTACAGGGATTATTTGGGAGACAGTAATAAGTCGCAGATCGTATTGTTGGCTGGTAATCCATATTCCGGAATTCAACTCAAGATGAAGTCCGGTTATCAGCTGGCTGTTCAGTTCTATCCGTCAAACGGTAGTTCCGTTGTTGACGTGTGGGCCAGCGGCGGCTATTCGTATTTCACAACAGCTCCTTCGACCAGCGGTTACACCTGGACGGCTGGCTCAGACGACAACTGCGTGAGCGATGAGGCCACCATTCCCGACGCCATCTCCATCGGCGCCTACGTCACGAAGAACAGCGTGAAGGACTATAACGGGACGTCGCACAGTCTCGCATCTGACTTCCCCACTATTGGCGACATTGCCTATTTCTCATCCTATGCCACGGCCGACCAGAGCCCTACAGGCCTGGCTTATCCTTGGATCTGCGCCCCTGGCGCCACGATCGTGTCGGCTGTGAATCATTACGACACATCGAGTGAATACAGCTATATCAATGGAAATTCGGCCTACTACGACATGTATCGGGTCAATGGCAGTACGACCAATCCCTACGGCTCGATGGAGGGCACGTCAATGGCTACGCCCGTGGCTGCCGGCATCGTGGCGCTGTGGCTGCAGGCTGCCCAGGAGGTGGGCAAGGAGCTGACGGTCAACGACGTGAAGGAGATCATGAAGGAGACGGCCATCACCGACTCTTATACCAACGGCACCAACGCTTCGCACTTCGGCAATGGCAAGATCGACGCACTGGCAGGCATCAAGTATATCCTCGGGGCTTCGTCCGAGCCGACCGTCAAGGTGGACAAGGCGGAGGTCAGCTTCGAGGGCTATGCCACGCTCACCTATACGGACACCATCGCGGTGACGGGCATTAACCTCGAGAGCAGCATCACCATCAACATCACGGGCGACCGCTGCTTCAGCGTCAACCTGAGGAGCATCAGCCAGACTGACGGCAAGGCCAAGGGCAAGCTCGTCGTCACCTATGCGCCCACTGCGGCCGGCTCGCATCGCGCTGCCGTCACACTCACCAGCACCAATGCCGAGACTGTCACAATCAACCTCACTGGCACGGCCGAGCCCGCCACGCCCACCATCCTTGTCGCTGACGAAACATTGGACATCTCGACACTGCTCAACCACACGGCTTCGCGGACACTGAAGGTCGGCGGCCGCTTCCTGACTGGCGACGTCACGGCCACGCTCAGCGACCCCAGCGGCGTGTTCCGCATCGACAAGAACAGCTTCACTGCCTCGGAGGACAGCACCGAGCTGACGGTCAGCTTCCTGTCGGCCGTCGAGGGTACCTACACCGCCCAGCTGGTGCTTGCCAGCACGGGGGCTGAGAGCCGCACCGTCACCCTGACGGCCACGGCTCGCGAGGGCGGTACGGCCCGCGATGCCTTCCTCGACATCGCCAAGTATCAGACCATCGACGAGGCCGGCTGGGACAAGACCTATGTCAACACCTTATATAAATATACGGAGTATGAGGAGGACGAGGTGGCCTGGCTGACGATGCCGCTCTATGGTGCCTATAGTGCAGTCTATAATGAGCCTTATGCCCAGAAGTGGATAGAGGAAAATGCTAATATCTATACGGGTATCGACTGGACGGCAATCGACGTTTTCCCTGGCAGCGGCAGCTACTTCACGGGTACGTCTGGAGCCGGACGTGCGCGTGCGCTGGGCAACAATAGCAGCAGTAATACGAATGCTTATACGATGACGTTCTATGTCACGAATACGACAGGCGTTAAGATGTTGGGCAAGGGCAGAAGCGGCGTAACGGCCGACTTCCCCGCCTCCCTGGACGTCTATGAGTGCATCGTCAATGCTGACGGCACGCTTTCGGCTGCGTCGACGGCAGCGAAGAGCCTGACCAGCACGTCGACGGATACTTCGGCACCTTTCTGCCTTTCGGCTACGGACCTCGATGTCTCTAAGATCTATAAGGTGGTGGCTGGCCAGTATCGCGGCTTGCTCTACGAGATTGGCTTCCAGACACCCATTGAGGTGGAGAAGGTCCCCACGATCAGGACTGATGCCGAGGCGCTGGCCTTCGACACGATCTACGCCACGACCGAGGCTTCGCAGACGTTCACGGTGAAGGGTAAATACCTCGAAGGCGGCGTGACGGTCAGCCTGAGCGACGACAACAATGCCTTCAGCGTCGACAAGACGCAGATCACCGTCGAGGAAGCCGCTGCCGGCCAGGAACTCAACGTCACCTTCCATCCCGCCGCAGCCGGCACCTTCAGTGCCACTCTCACCCTTGAGAGCCAGAACGCCCAGCCCGTCACGATCAGCCTCAAGGGCACGGCCGAGGCCGCCACGCCCACCATCCTCGTCGCTGACGCTGCGATGGACTTCATGGCCGACCTCGACAGCGAGGTGAGCCAGACGTTGACCGTCGGCGGCCGCTTCATCGGCAGCGACGTGACACTGACGCTCACGGGCGGCAACGGCGCGTTCAGCGTCAGCCCCGCCACGCTCACGGCTGAGCAGATCGCCGAGGGCGCTGAGGTCGCCGTCACGTTCCTTGCCTCCGCAGAGGGCTCCTACAATGCTACGCTCACCCTGACGAGCGAGGGCGCCGAGCCCGTCGTCATCGCCCTCACAGCCACAGCCAGCGACGGCGGTACGGCCAGCGATCCCTATCTGAACATCGCCAAGTACGCCACCATCGACGAGGCAGGATGGAACCAGACCTACGTCAATACCTTATATAAATATACGGTGTATGAGGATCAGGAGGCGGCATGGCTCACGCTGCCAGTCTATGGCGCATGGGTTGGCACCTATTACAACAACCATCCGCAGAAGTGGATCGAGTCGAATGTGACCAGTACTTCGAACAAGTATGCGGGCACATCATGGAATGCCAGCGACGAGCTGCTGGGCAGTGCAACTTACTTCACCGCCTCAAGTGGCACTGGCGCTGCTCGTGCCATGGGATATAACTCGCGCAAGAACTATACGAAGGAGACCGTCATGTTCTACGTCACCAACACGACGGCTGTCGAGCTTTTGGGCTTAGGCCAGTCGCAAGCTAGTGGCACTTATCCTGCTTCTCTGAATATCTATGAGTGCACGCTCGATGCTGACGGCGTGCCTACGGCTGCCTCGACGGCCGTTGTGAGCAAGAGCAGTTCCGCCACTTCGGGCACCTTCGTGCTCACCGCCACTGACCTCGACGCCAAGAAGGTCTACAAGGTCGAGGCGGCCACCTATCGCAGCTATATCGCTGAGATCGGATTCCAGACCTCGCTGCCGAAGAAGCCGGGCGACGTCACCTGCGACGGCCATATCGACGTAGCCGATGCGGAGGCCATTGCCAACTACGTGCTGGGCCTGCCGCAGGAAGGCGACTTCAACGCTGAGGCTGCCGACGTCAACCGCGACGGAAAGATCAGCGTCAGCGATGCTGCTGAAATCATCAGAATCATTCTCAATCAGTAATAATATGTATCAGTTAATCGACGGAAAGGCAACGGCGGCTCAGATCAAGGCTGAGATTGCCGAGGAAGTAAAGAAAATCATGGAGGCCGGAGGCAAACAGCCCCATTTGGCCGCAGTGCTCGTGGGCCACGACGGCGGCTCAGAGACCTACGTGAAGAACAAGGTGCTGGCATGTGAGCAGTGTGGCTTCAAGTCGACCCTCATCCGCTATGAGGACGACGTGACGGAGGAGGAGCTGCTGGCCTGCGTCGACCGCCTGAACCGCAACGGCGACGTCGACGGATTCATCGTCCAGCTGCCTCTGCCCCGACATATCGACGAGCAGAAGGTGACGGAGGCCATCGACCCCCGCAAGGACGTCGACGGCTTCCACCCCGAGAACGTGGGGCGCATGGCCATCGGCCTCGACTGCTTCATCTCGGCCACTCCGCTGGGCATCATCACGCTGCTCCGTCGCTATGGCATCGAGACGTCAGGCAAGAAGTGCGTCATCCTCGGCCGAAGCAACATCGTCGGCAAACCCATGGCACAGCTGATGATGCAGAAGCAGTATGGCGACGCGACGGTCACCGTCTGCCACTCCCACTCGCGGACCCTGAAGGAGGAGTGCCGCCAGGCCGACATCATCATCGCCGCCATCGGCCAGCCCGAGTTCGTCACGGCCGACATGGTGAAGCCAGGGGCCGTCGTCATCGACGTGGGCACCACGCGCGTCCCCGACGCCTCGCGCAAGAGCGGCTTCCGCCTCTCGGGCGACGTGAAGTTCGACGAAGTGGCGCCTCTCTGCAGCTATATCACCCCCGTGCCGGGCGGCGTAGGTCCGATGACCATCTGCTCGCTGATGCTCAACACGCTGAAGGCGGGGAGAACTGAAAAATGAGAACCGAGAGATGACTGCTCAGGAATATTATGAGCAAGGCAACGCCCTGCGACGGCAGAGCCGCTGGGGCGAGGCGATCAACAGCTACACCCGTGCCATCGAGCTCGACCCCGACAGCCCCGCCGTCACGGCCAAGCGCATGCTCGAGGACATCATGAACTATTACTGCAAGGATCTCTATAACCCCTGATCCCCGAAATAATTTCCGAAACGCTAAGAAATAAAAAAAACGTCCTATTTCTTTGTCGTTTCGGAAATTATTCTTATCTTTGCAGCACTTAGGCAACATAACCCCTAAACTTACAATAATAATACTATGGCAAAATTAAAAGGAGTAATCGTGATTGACACTGCCCGATGCAAGGGGTGCTCGCTCTGTGTGGTAGCCTGCCCGCAGAAGGTCATCGCCTTGTCGAACAGGGTCAACGTGCACGGCTATCCCTACGTGGAGGCAGTGCAAATGGACTCATGCGTAGGCTGCGCATCGTGCGGCATCGTCTGCCCCGATGGATGTATCACTGTTTACCGTAAACGAATGGAGGACTGAGCGTTATGGCAGAAAACAAAGGAGAAGTTGTATTGATGAAAGGCAACGAGGCCATCGCCCGTGCTGCCATCCGCTGCGGCGTGGACGGCTATTTCGGCTATCCCATCACCCCGCAGAGTGAAGTAATCGAGACGCTGGCCGAGCTGAAGCCCTGGGAGACCACCGGCATGCAGGTGGTGCAGGCTGAGAGCGAGCTGGCAAGTATCTATATGGTCTATGGCGCTGCCGGTGCCGGCAAGAAGGCCATGACGTCATCATCGTCGCCTGGCGTGGCCCTGATGCAGGAAGGCATCACCTACCTGGCCGGTGCCGAGCTGCCCGCACTCATCGTCAACGTGCAGCGCGGCGGCCCCGGACTGGGCACCATCCAGCCCTCGCAGGGCGACTATTTCCAGGCCACGCGCGGCGGTGGCAACGGCGACTACAACGTCATCGTGCTGGCTCCCGCCTCGGTGCAGGAGATGGCCGACTTCGTCGACCTGGCCTTCGACCTGGCCTTCAAGTATCGTAACCCCGCCATGATTCTCTCCGACGGCGTCATCGGCCAGATGATGGAGAAAGTGGTGCTGCCTCCCTTCAAACCCCGCCGCACCGACGAGGAGGTCATCGCCCAGTGCCCCTGGGCCTCGACCGGCAAGACGAAGGATCGCAAGCGCAACGTCATCACCTCGCTGGAGCTGAAGCCCGAGGTGATGGAGCAGCACAACCTGCATCTGCAGCGCAAGTATGCCGAGATTCGCGAGAAGGAGGTGCGCTATGAGACGCAGCACATGGACGACGCCGAGTATATGATCGTAGCCTTCGGCTCTGCCGCCCGCATCGCCGAGAAGTCCATCGAGCTGGCTCGCGAGGAAGGCCTGAAGGTGGGCCTCTTCCGTCCCATCACGTTGTGGCCCTTCCCCACGAAGGAGATTGCCGCCCTGGCTGCGAAGATGAAGGGTGTGCTCGTGGCCGAGATCAATGCCGGCCAGATGGTCCAGGACGTGCGTCTGGCCGTCAACGGCATCGTGCCCGTCGAGCAGTACGGCCGACTGGGCGGCATCGTGCCTGAACCCGAAGAAATCGTGAACGCATTGAAAACTAAATTGATGTAAGGCTATGGAAAACAATCAGATTATGGCTCCGGAGAATGTCGTCTACAAGAAGCCGACATTGCTCAACGACAACAATATGCACTACTGTCCGGGCTGCTCGCACGGCGTAGTCCATAAGCTCATCGCCGAGGTCATCGAGGAGATGGGCATGGAGGAGAAGGCCGTCGGCGTCAGCCCTGTCGGCTGTGCCGTCTTTGCCTACAACTACATTGACATCGACTGGCAGGAGGCTGCCCACGGACGTGCTCCCGCACTGGCCACGGGCATCAAGCGCTGCTGGCCCGACCGCCTCGTCTTCACCTATCAGGGCGACGGCGACCTCGCCTGCATCGGCACCTGCGAGACCATCCACGCCCTGAACCGCGGTGAGAACATCGTCATCATCTTCGTCAACAATGCCATCTACGGCATGACCGGCGGACAGATGGCACCCACCACCCTCATCGGACAGAAGACCGCCACCTGCCCCTACGGCCGCGACCCGAAACTGCACGGCTACCCCCTCAAGATGGCCGACATCGCTGCCGGACTCGAGGGCACGTGCTACGTCACGCGCCAGTCGGTCGAGTCCGTCGCTTCCATCCTTAAGGCCAAGAAAGCCCTCCGCAAGGCCTTCCAGGCCTCGATGGACGGCAAGGGCTCGTCGCTCGTCGAGTTCGTCTCGACCTGCAACAGCGGCTGGAAGCTGACGCCCCAGAAAGCTAATGAATGGATGAAGGAGAACATGTTCCCCTTCTATCCCAAAGGTGACCTTAAAGATACGACAGCATTATGAAAAAAGAAATAATCATTTCCGGTTTCGGCGGTCAGGGCGTCCTCTCGATGGGCAAGATCCTGGCCTACTCAGGACTGATGGAAGACAAGGAAGTGACATGGATGCCCGCCTACGGCCCCGAGCAGCGCGGCGGCACGGCCAACGTCACGGTCATCGTCAGCGACGACCGCATCTCGTCGCCTATCCTTTCGAAATATGATGTGGCCATCGTGCTCAACCAGCCCTCGCTGGAGAAGTTCGAACCCAAGCTCAAGCCCGGCGGCATCCTCATCTACGACAGCTACGGCATCATCAACCCGCCGACGCGCAAGGACATCAAGGTCTACAAGATCGACGCCATGGACAAGGCTGCCGAGATGAAGAACGGCAAGATCTTCAACATGATCGTGCTGGGCGGCATGCTCAAGATCTGTCCCGTCGTCGGACTCGGCGGCGTCGAGAAGGCCCTCCGCAAGACGCTCCCCGAGCGCCACCACGGACTCATCCCCCTCAACATGCAGGCCCTCGAGGAGGGCGGCAAGATCATCGAGGAACTGCAGTAAGAATCCCCACACTTTCCCACTAACAAGGGCAGAAACGCGCTGTTTGGCACGTTTCTGCCCTTTTTTGACCTTTATTTCTCGTCCCGTTGGTCAGAAAAAGCCTACCTTTGTAGCCAGTAATCAACCACAACTTAATTATTAACTAACACCTTCGAGACATGAAAACCCGAAACCTTCTCCTCGCCATCGCCGCCACCATCGCCAGCGGCGCCGGCGCCCAGAGCTTCCTCCCCCCGACGATGGGATGGAGCTCATGGAACACGTTTGCCCTCAACATCAACGAACAGCTCATCCGCCAGCAGGCCGACGCCATGGTCAGCACAGGTCTGGCCGACGTCGGCTATAAGTACGTCAACATCGACGACGGCTACTGGGACGGACGCGCCCGCGACGGCCATCTCCAGCTCAACACGGAGCGATTCCCCAGCGGCATGCGCCACCTGACCGACTATATCCACCGCCTCGGACTCAAGGCCGGCATCTACAGCGATGCAGGCGACAACACCTGCGGATCGGGCAATGCCAATGCCTGGGGACTCAACGTCGGCTTCTACGACCATGAGGACGAGGACTGCCAGCTCTACTTCGCCGACTGGAACTTCGACTTCATCAAGGTCGACTACTGCGGCGGCAACCACCTCAACCTCAACGAGCAGCTCCAGTACACCCGCATCGCACAGGCCATCCGCCGCCAGGAGCAGGCCCTCGGCCGCAAGATTGTCTTCAACGTATGCCGCTGGGCCTATCCCGGCACGTGGATCAGCGACATCGCCGACTCATGGCGCACGACGGGCGACATCTGGTGCGACTGGACCTCCGTGCGCGACCTCATCAAGGAAAACCTCTACATCCAGGCCTACACCGGCGGCGGCCACTACAACGACATCGACATGCTCGAGATCGGCCGCACACTGAGCCACGACGAAGAGGTCACCCACATGGCCTACTGGTGCATCGCCTCGTCGCCGCTGCTCATCGGCTGCGACCTCGCCAACATCCCCGAAGCCTCGCTCCAGCTGCTCAAGAACCCCGACCTCATCGCCATGAATCAGGACCGCCTCGGCCTCGGCGCACCCGTCGTGCAGCGCTCTGGCGACGTCTACGTCGTGGCCAAGGACATGGAGCAGCTTCACGGCGAGAAGCGCGCCGTCGTCGTGATGAACCTCAGCGACGCCCGCCGACAGATCGTCCTCGACCTCAGCGCCATCGAGTTCGCAGGCGCCGTACGCCTCCACGACTGTCTCACCGGCCAGGACACCGACTACGCCGACGGACAGCGCATCAACGTCACCATCCCTGCCCACGGCTCGCAGGCCTACTTCGTCACCGGCCAGCGCGCCGACCGTCGACGCTATCAGGGCGAGGAGGCCTGGGCCAACAAGTATCAGGAAATCAACGGCTTCCCCAACGCCAGACCCATGCAGGCCACAGCCGCCGACCAAGGCTGCTATATGGGATGGCTGGGCAACCTCGTGGGCAACTACATGGAGTGGCGCAACGTCTACAGCACCACCGGCGGCCGCTACCGCCTCACCGTCCGCTACGCCACCGAGCAGGACCGCTCCCTCCAGGTCAGCGTCAACGGCGCCGAGGTAGGATTCTTCGAGCGGCTCAACAGCGGAGCATGGGAGACCACCTGGCGCAACCTCGACGTCGACATCGACCTGCAGCCCGGCTACAACACCGTCCGCCTGGGCCAGCCCGTCGGCTTCGCTCCCAACATCGACTACATCGAGCTCACCCTCCTCGAGCCCCTCAGCGAGGCCGTCCCGCGGCCCGACAGCCCCCTCGCCCCCGCCTCCGCCCACGTCTACGACCTGCAGGGCCGCCAGCTCGGCGACGTCCCCGCCGCAGGCCTCTACATCGTCGACAGCAAGAAGATCGTGGCAGGGAAATAATCACCCGCCCGCTTCCCACAACATTGTTATTTCACCGCCGCCGAACACTATTTCACCGCCGCTGAACACTATTTCAGCGGCGGTGAAATAGTATTTGCCGTCGCCGAAATAGTTTGATCTCTTTTGATCTTTTTTGTTAAGTTTTGATCTAATGGCAGAATCATCGCCGATTTTCTGTACTTTTGCATGGCGTATGAAGAACTACAGGATTGAAGTGACCGAGGTGCTCTGCCGCATCGTCGAGACGCAGGCCGACAGCGAGGCCGAAGCCATCGAAGCGGTGAGACGGATGTACGGACGTTGCGACATCGTCCTGAATGATTCTGACTACGTGAGAACAGAAATTGACGTCAAACGATGAAAAAACAATGCGAAAAGCAGGGCAATATCGGGAAAAAAACGTAACTTTGCACCCGCTTATTGCTCGCAGTTCGTGAGCGTCAGCATAATATGATGCTGCCCAAATCCCCAATATAGGATTTGGGCAGCAGCATTTTCTTGATATTGAACTACCACGACCAGATAATCGTGTTTGAGTCGTTGCTTCGTTGCTGAGTGTTGCGGTTTCCAAAATAGTCGGTGGAAGATGTGGATGTCCCCTGTGTCTGGCCATAGCGATCACGATGTGTCGTGGTTGTGTTGCCAAAGTAGTCGGTTGACGTGGTAGAGGTCCCGGTGGACCGGCCGTAATAATCGGAATAGTTAGTGTTGGTATTGCCAAAAAAATCGGTGTTCGACCTGGCTGTGCCCGTTGTGTTGCCATAACGGTCGCGGTGTGTCGTGGTTGTGTTGCCAAAGTAATCGGTCGACGTAGTAGATGTTCCGATGGTGTTGCCATAGCTGTCACGGTGAGTCGTCGTCCTGTTCCCGAAATAGTCCGTTGACGAAGTCGACGTGCCGGTCGTCTGTCCATACTGGTTGCGGTGGGTCGTCGTCTGATTGCCAAAGATGTCGGTCGTCGTTGTCGATGTGCCGACATTGTACTGAGCGCTGGCTGGGATGGCAAATGCGATGGCCATCAGCATCATTGATAATTTCTTCATAGTTGTTCTTTTTTTAATGGTTATTACTTTTTCCTGCTCTGCTTTATTTTTGCTTTGAGAGAATCTAATGCCATAGAGGCTTTATAGCTGCCGTGCTTCTTGCCCTTCTTGTAGTCCTTCTTTGCTGCGCTCAGGTTGCCGAGCATCTCGTATGCATAACCACGCATGTAGAAGATATCACCATTATAATACTCAGTCGACAAAGCCCAGTTGACTCGGTTGATGACCTCCTGCCATCGATGTTGCCGGAATGCCTCTGCAGCCTGATTCGTATATAATTCGAAATCAGCCTTCCGCTTGGCTGCCGTTTCGGCTAAAGCCCTGAGATACACGTTCGTAACGCCCGAGTCATACAGGTCCATCGTTGGCATTTGCGCCCAAGAGTCGTATCCATAAACCTGCGCATTGATACCGGTTGTTGTTAAGCACATGATTGCTACTGCTAACACTTTCTTTTTCATATTATTTCTCCTTTTTGTTTGCAAAGTTAAGATTAGTATTTATACTATACAAGGAAAAACTAATCGCAAGGCTTGTGAAAACAAAAAAATCTCATTGGTTTCGTAGATTAAAGAAAAAAGTTGTATCTTTGCAAATAATACCAATGTAAACCTATGACAAGAAATTACCTGATTAGCGAGGCTATCGGAGACATTGCAGGCAGTGCTTACGAGGGCAGGGCACACCGCGTCAAAGACTATGATAAGGTGAAGATGTTCAGTTCAAGGGCTCACTTCACAGATGACACGGTGTTGACCTTTGCCTGTGCAGAGGCTTTCATCGACCATCTCGACATGACGATGAACCTCTGGAAATGTGCCAATGAACATCGCCATGCCGGCTTTGGCAGCAAGTTCAAGTTGTGGATGGCCAGTCATAATCCGAAGCCGTACCGCAGTCTTGGCAATGGCTCTGCCATGCGTTGCTCATCGGCAGGATGGCTAGCAACGACGGAAGAAGAGTGCATTCGTATGGCACATGAGACAGCCGCCCCCACACACAACCATCCAGAAGGGTTCAAAGGCGCAGAAGCAACTGCCCTTGCCATCTTTCATTTGAAGAATGGTAAAGACAAGGAGTTCGTTCGCGAGCAGATTCTTGACAGGTACTATCCGGAGTGGTCAAATATGAAGTATGCGGATTTCCATGATTCGTATACGTTTAACTCTACTTGTGCAGGCACCGTTGGGCCTGCTATCATCTGTTTCTTAGAATCCAAAGACTATGTTGATTGTATCAAGCTTGCCATCTCTCTTGGCGGCGATGCCGATACCCTTGCTGCAATAGCGGGCCCGATGGCCTACGCCTATTACAAGAAGATGCCCGATGCTCTTGTCTATCAAGCTATGAAGAAACTACCAGACTGGATGGTAGAGGTCAGCGAGAGGTTTGACGATATAGTTATTAAAGAATAGACTGTGAATAATTATGTCTGGCTTCTACACTATTGGCAGACAATCTGTTGGTGGCGATACAGGGTGGCGGGGCTGTAACTTAATCATACCATGCTATTTCTGTTAATTAATGGGTTGCCCCAGAACAATGATGAAATATGAAAAATACAAAAGATAAGCAGCTTGAACTGTTCACCCGCAAGGAGATGATGGGCGGCATGAAAGTCCGTAGGTCTTTAGACGGGAGCCTCATTGACGCTTATATCGAGGCGCTGCGGCTGATAGACAGACTGACCGACATCGAACTGAGCAAGATCGTGGACGAGTGTGAACAGGTGGACAAACAACGTTACGAGAACGGATACGACAACAGAAGCTACCTGATACCATCCTTGCCCAGTCACATCATGGACTGGCAGAAACTGATGGCTCTCAAGGAGTGCGTCATTAGGAAACTCTATCCAGCAGTCCAGCCATCGACGTCCATGCCTGGTATCTATTACGCAGCCAAGGGCGCCGTGACCAGCGAGAACATCGAGAAATCTTTCAGCGGGTGGGAAAAGGAGTTTAATCATCGTGCTGTCCAATTTCCCGGCTTAGTGTCTTGTCAAACGTTCGTCAATGCCTGCCTCAGTCAGAACCGGCTGATGCCGTCAGAGACCCTTCGCCGTCTCATGAGCTATCATAAAGCCACAGCCCTGAAGGACATCGACGAGGCCTCCGACTTGAGCGATGCCTGCAAAGCCGATGCCGCTGAATCCGTGGAGTGGTTCTTCACCTCCTACGAAAAAATCCTCCGAAACGGCTACTTCTTGGAGTTGGAAGAAAGGAAAAGGCTTGGGGCGGTATAGGTGACATAAACTCCTAAACAGTTTCGCAAGGCTTGTGAAAATAATAAATCCCGAAATTCTTTGTTGGTTTATAATAATTTTGTATCTTTGCATCGATTTCTGGGCAATGCCGAAGCCCAAAGGCGGAGGCTGCTTGATGAGAATTCATTTACAGAAAGGCGTACTTGTAAAGGACGAGCGCGTAAACGTAAGTCCTTAGGACTTGACTTTGAGGAAACTGGCAGTATCCAAAGCGTTTATCAAACATCAAAATAGCAATGAAACCAAATTGTTAAAGTCGTTATTGGAACAGATGTAGCATAATCGTTTATATATATCTGCGTGGGCATCGGCGTTGCTTGTCTCGGCAATAGGACGATGTCAAAGTTTTTCGAAGTGGGACGAGTGACAGGGTGATTCCTACGCTTTTTTGTGTATAGCATAATGGCTAACTAAAAACTTTCCAGTTTGGGAGTCGGGAATAAATTTATATAGATATGGATATGACAAAGGTTATAGGTAACATCTCTTTGCTTTTTTTGTTGTATTTTGCTTTTGGGGGATGCAGCATATTTAATAAAGAAATAGAAGATATTGGAATACAATATGTCTTTGATAACAAAATCGATTCCCTATCATACGATTTGTTGTCAGCCGATTGTGTCATTGATACAATCCCATATTATCTTGACTCCATAGTTATTAATTACTCAATTGAAGGGCTGAATTATCTTCAGCATTCGTATACAAACAATTATTTAGATCCTAACGAGAGGAGAAAAGCAGATGTGTCTCGGGCCAATTTTGATGCAATAGTGACTAAAGTTAGAGATAGAGTCAAAGCGATACACGAAAAAACAAATAGTGAATACGACATTGCTTTACTTTCTTTTCAGTATAGCAAAGAGATTTTGTTAGTAGAACCTATCAATTGGTTAAAAGAATTTATAGTTGTCATAGATAGGAATCAAAAGATTGTTATCGGTTGCTATGAAATTAACAATGAGACAAAGGAGTATTTGGAAACGGCGATAACAATAGCTCAAGGTGATGAGTATAATAGACTTTTTCGGTTTCGCAAACGTTATGTTCAAACAGAAATTGAAAAGTTTATATTTGGGGATAAATAAAATCGTGAATCCATTTATTACTATGACTAACATGATAGAAGAAATTTTAGCACAAGCCAGTGCAGAGGATAGAAAAGTATTTATCCACTATCGGAAAGGTAACGGGGAACTTTCCGAGCGTATTATTGGTGGCATCATTCCGTCTGAAGAATATGGGGAAGGATACATAGAAGCCTTCTGCTACAAGCAGAATGATAAACGGACGTTCAGAATAGACCGTATTCTGGATGCCAGGATTATTGACGAACAAGATTTTGTGCCCACCAAATTGAGTGCCGCCCCTTTGATAAGCATAGAACCTCGACCTCATACAGATTTTGCTATGCCGACTATTCCCAATAATCATACAGTGATTCCTAACATGGATTATGCCGACCCCAAGCTGAAGCAGCTTTGCAAATACTATTTGAACTGTCTGGCCCTTGAAAACGCCAATAGCGTCAGTGTTCCAAAGCTTGTTGACGAAAAAAATCCTAGGTTTGTTGAAATCAGTACACCTTATATCAATGGGACAAACCAAGAGGAGATTATTGGTTTTATAACCAGCAATTCACGAGAGAGAAAGACGGCATTGGTGGGTTATCCAATAATGGTGTCAAATGACAAGATAATGCCCCTGCTGCTTTTCCAAGTTACTGCTGATTATGGTATTGTCGATATGTCAACTACACCATTTGTGAATAAGGCTGTCATTGATTTGTACGTCAGTGATGCTGATGAGCAGATGCAAGAGTTACTTTTCTTAGAGGAACAATTGGGACTGAATAATGACAATATAGTTGTTGATACAAAGGCAGCTGTACATTCACTAAAGTTGTTAAGACCAAACTGGATTTGGAAAGAAGACCCCAATCCAGACATGATGCAAGCTGATGGATCTGTTTCATACATAGATACAGATGGAATATATAACCGCTGTATTCTTCTGCAAGCCGATTTGGGTAATTATACGATGGGACTTGAAATGGAATTGAACTCTTTGGCTAAGATGAACAAGAACGGATTTAAAAACACCGCTCTGTATCAATGGCTGTATGGAGAAGTGGGACAAGCTAATATGTCTTCAATTCAAAGCGAGGAATTACTTGAAGTACTCAGCTTGAATACAGAACAGGATGAGGCCATCCGACATGCGCTTCATGCACCATTGACAATAGTGACAGGCCCCCCAGGAACAGGTAAGTCACAGGTGGTAGGGAATCTTATCGTAAATCTGGCACATAAGGGAAAGAACGCCGTCTTCTCGAGTAAGAATAATAAAGCGGTAGATGTTGTAGAACAACGGACTAATGCATTGGGAGAGCGGCCTATTATGCTGAGATTAGGAGGAAGGCGTGATTTTACCCAGATTGCTGAGTATTTGAGAAGACTGTTGCATGCACCTAAACCAACACCAGCCCAACAGCAAGAGTACAATAGTGCGAAAAGACAATACGAGGCACTACTTTCGGAGAAGTCTGGCATTTTGAAAGAACAGCAGGCAGCGATTGAAGCTTGCAACCATCTGATAAGGACAGAAAAGCAGATAGTCGGGTTAAAAGATAAATGGGTAGGATGGCAGGAATTCTGTAGCAATACGACCGAAAGAAGTTTCACACGTCAGTTGGAGGAACTAAAGAGTAATTGGGATGCATCGCAGAAGGAGAAGCAATCCTTTTGGACAAAACTTATATGGATGTTTGTCAAGAAGGAGAGATTTCAAACCTTTGAGAATTGTCTCACCACATTCAACACCTTATTAAGCAGAATCAAACGACAAGAACTGGAAAGTGTTTTGTTTGATGAAAAAGTCCTGTCGGAGCAAGAAGTGGCCTTGAGAGAATATCGTCAACTATGCGATTATAAGACAAAGTTGGACAAATACAAAAGCAGCCCTTCGTTCGAAGACTTAGATGTAAAGCTTGCCGACATCAAGAAAAGACTTTCTGCTGCAGCCAAGAAGCTATGGAATAAATGGCTGGAGACCTGTGCCCCAAAGATTCCAGACGAGTATCGTTCACAGATTGCTTCATTCCTTGCTAATGTGGAATTGAACAACGGAGATATGGCGAACAGTCAGTTGGCATACGACTATAAGAGAATAGAAAGTATGTTGACTCGATTGATGCCAATATGTGCAGTAACTTCACTATCGGCAAGAGGACGTTTGCCTTTTTCTGCCGGATGCTATGATTTGGTTATTATTGACGAGGCCAGCCAATGCGACATTGCATCAATAATCCCCTTGCTTTTCAGAGCAAAGCGTGCTGTTATAATTGGTGATCCCAATCAGTTGAAGCACATTACGACGATGAACCGTCAGCAAGATAGGGAACTTGTAGAGAAGCATGAAGTTGATGCTCTTTGGTCTTATTGTATCCATTCATTATTTGACTTGGCCATTGCAGTCGGACATGGAGATGATTTGGTTCACCTTCGTGACCATCATCGCAGCCATGCCAGTATCATAGATTTCTCAAACAGAGAGTTTTATAATGGATTGTTGAGGGTTGCAACGGACTATTCCAAGTTGAAGTTTCCGTTTGGCCCTGATAAGAGTGTTGTATGGAAAGATGTAACTGGCAACACGATAAGGCCCCAAGCAGGAAGTGCCTACAATCAGGAGGAAATCAACGCTGTGGTAGAACAACTTAAGGAACTGGTAAGTGGCAACTATATCGGAACCATTGGTGTTGTGACTCCATTCAAGCGCCAGGCGGAACGTATTACGCACCAATTGCAAGAGGCACATAAAAGGTTGTATGAAGAACTTGTAAAAAAGCACGATTTCATTGCTGCAACCGCTCATAAATTTCAAGGTGACGAAAGGGACGTTATTATTTTCTCACCTGTTGTATCTGACGGAGCGCCTCAGGGAACTTTGAATTTCTTAGGGAACACACCAAACCTATTCAATGTTGCCATTACACGAGCACGGGCGAGTCTGATTGTTATTGGTAATAAGGCTTTCTGTCAGAACTCGAACATCCATTATTTAGCACATTTTACAGATTATACAGATTCGCTATATGCAAATTTAAGCGTCACCACTGATGAAATACCTCAGTTGGGACGAGAGTATCCTGCTGTTGACACGACAGATTTTGTTTCTGATTGGGAGAAGAAGTTGTACACAGTCCTTTATGACAAAGGTATCAAAACGTATCCACAGCACACCATTGATAAGTACCGCATAGATTTGGCTCTCGTCGATAAAAAATGTGCAATAGAGGTTGGAGATGATGTTGAGTACAATAGCGAACAGAGCTATGCAATACATTTGAAGAATGCTCGTCTTATAGAAATGGGGTGGAATGTGATTCGCTTCATGCCATATCAAATAAAAGATGATATAGATTGGTGTGTCAACACTATTCAATCGAAGATAACAAGTAGATGATGAAACAGGTCTATCTCATTCTTGCAGCCATGTTGCTGCTCTGCCTCGCGCCAATGCCATACGGCTACTTTATGTTGGTGCGCTTTGTAATGATGGTGGCATGCGGTGCGATGGCATATCGTTATTATATAGACCATAAGACGGTAGCAGCGTGGATATTTGGAGCATTAGCACTGCTCTTCCAACCAATATACAAGATTGCGCTTGGTCGGGGACTTTGGAATGTAATTGATGTTTTGGCAGCGGTGTTGTTCATCGCGATGTTCGTGATGGAAAAGCGGCTTGCCAATAAGACAATGGCTCAAAAACAGCAACTGTCATCCAATGATATGAAAATATTTGATAATAATGAATTTGAATTCTCACTGAAAGGCAGACTGTCGCCCAAGGAGTTGGTCTATGTGGCCAGCGAGGAAGATAAGACGCTGACTGAGTTGTTTGAGAAGCGTCCGGAGATTCTTGAAGGCTGGGGGAAAATGATAGGTTTTCAGATTGTCTACCTGCCGTTGCTCATCAAGAGGCTGAAGGACAAACAGGTGCTGCAATACAGAGCACCATATCTGAGCGATGCAGAGTTGGCAGATGTAACGGTTGGCCGCTCGGCCGCGCTCGACCAAAGGTCGCTTGTTACCGAAGGGACGCAAGAAGGACGCTTGCAAGGCAAGAATGACTTCCTGCTTCAGTATCTGGAGAATCCTGCGGACAGAAAGAGAATCAAACAGGGACTGATCCGCACTGAGAATATTCTTCGTGGGAGCGACGGAAAGGATAAGGCCCTTAATCGGTTCTATCCGCTTTCTTCCGTGGGTGGTGAGCCCATCGCCGACCAGCTGTTCAGAATAGGCAGGCAGATTGCTTCTGAACAGGCTGAATATCAGAAGCAACACCCTCGTTATGATGATGAAGATGATGAGTTTGGCGGGCCTGAAGAATATGACGATTGGGAAGCAGTCACTGATGCTGCTCCCGATGCCGATGCGTCGTTTAATTCACAGCAAGACGATGAGAATATTGACGATTTGCTGGAGGAGGTGCGTGAGCGCATCGCCAAGTTGCGGCAACGAGGCATTTCAGAATACATCCTTGAACAACTGATTCATCCTGACGATCGCTTGAGCCGGATGGTGATAACGAAGGACTGGCGCATCATGCTGCCTGATTATAATGACATGGAGATCAAGATGGAACCACTGGTGAAGGCTGTCTACTTGTTGTTCTTGCTGCATCCGGAAGGCATCGCTTTTAAAAGCCTCCCTGATTATCGGCAAGAACTAACGGAGATTTATGCCAAGCTCAGACCGTTGGGATTAAGCGAGAGAGCCATGCAAAGCATAGAGGACGTCACCAATCCATTGCTTAATTCAATCAATGAGAAGTGTGCCCGTATTCGTGGAGCCTTCCTTAGCCAGTTCGATAATCACATGGCGAAGAGCTATTATATAGACGGGATAAGAGGTGAGGCGAAGAAAATCAGCTTGCCGAGGAACTTGGTGGTTTGGGAATGAAACGCTTCTTTTCACAAGCCTTGTGGAGCAAAATAGTTTGGTTGCAAAGATATAAATCGTTAACTTTGCAACCAAACTATATATACTATGGTGTCGACGTTGTTATTGTTGCTGGCCTTGGGGGCGTATGTGCTGTTCTGCTACTATAAGGGGCGGGATGGCGAAGTGGAGAATGAAAGCGGTGAGCGTGAGGAAAGAGTGGACTGTGAGGAATTGCTGAGTATTCCTACCAGGGTGCTCGTCATGCGGATTCTGCGGACAATGGGGTGCGAGCCTGTGGTGGACGATAGGAATGGGTTTATCTGCTTCGACTATCAGGGTGAATACTTCCGGATAAAGGCAGATAATGATTGCCCGTTCATCAATGTGTATGACTTGTGGTGGCACTCGATTTCGATGGATGCAGACATTGAAGAGTTTGCGTGGTTGCAGAAAGCGGTGAATCTGGTTAACGGCTCGGCAAACTGTACGGTCCTCTATACTCCCAATCAGGAAGCAAAGATGATTGGCGTGCATTCGAAGAAGAATATGCTCTTCATATCTCAGATTCCTGACCTTGGGTTGTATTTGATGGCTGCACTTAATGACTTTTTCAAGGTTCAGCGGGAGGTGCTGACGGAGATTGAAAAGCAGAGAGCGAAAGCCATGAAAGTCTAAATGAAAAAACGATGAGCAATATGAAACATATTAGTGAAATCATCAGCGAGGCGATGGCCGTGGAGCCGAAGCCGATAGTGACGGGAATCAAGTCGCTCGACGAACTGATCGGCGGGTATTATCCCGGGGAACTGACGACCGTCTGCGGACGGGAGGATGTAGGAAAGACGGCCTTCATCGTCCATCAGGTGAATCGGATGGCGATTGACTTGGGACTTGAGACATATATGTATGCAAGTTACACGAGCGAGCAGGTGTGGCTCTCGATGATGGTGGCCTACTACTGCGGCATCCAGACGAGCGATCTCCACGCCGTGCTGTATTCGCCTATGTATGCCGATGCGGTGAAAGCGTACTTGGAGAAACTGAAAGAGGCGCCTCTGTTTGTGGAGTTTGGCTTCAGGAAGGCGTTCTCGTTGGAGCATGTCATGGATGTCATCAGACGCGAGCAAGTGAAGATTGCGTTTTTCGACGATGCCATGTGGCTGGGCGACGACGGGACATCGCTGAAGCGGCTGGCCATGGAATGCGGTATCTCGGTGGTTGCTACGACATGGACGTGGCTGAACGGACGTGATGGTCTGGAAGGACGTCGGGTGTTCCTGACGGATTTGGATCGGGACTCAAGCTGCTTCGGGTCGGACGTCGTGATTGGAATGATGGATTATGAGGTCGACCATATCTTTATGGACGATCATGGACGGGATCTGCGAGGTATGCTAGAACTGGAGGTGCTGAAGCATAAGGGCTTGCGGGAAAAGTCGTGTGTCAGGATTCCGAAGCATTTACTGCTTGTGAGGAACCATTCAAAGGAAGACAGTCAGCGCTATCTGGAAGAAATGGCCGGGCAGAATCCCCGCGTGTCGTCGTTGATGAGCAAGCTGGGGCTGCAATTGGAGAATACCGACGATGCACCTCTCGGTTAGTCCCCGCTCCGTTATCGGCCTCGCAAGGCTTGCGAGGGCTGAAAGATTTGCCGGTTTGATTTTATTTTTGTAATTTTGCCGCTGCAATTATAAGAATAGGACAATGGAGGACATATTAGATTTCGGGCCCGTTGAGGACCAGATGCAGAATATCATCAAGGTGATCGGCGTGGGCGGCGGCGGATGTAATGCCGTGAGCCGCATGTATGACGACCATATACAGGGTGTGTCGTTTGCGGTGTGCAATACGGACAGTGCCTCGCTGAGTCATTCGCCGGTGCCGGTGAAGCTGCAGCTGGGCGCCGGACTTGGGGCAGGCAACAAACCGGAGGTGGGCCGCGCTGAGGCCGAGAGCAGCCTTGACGACATCGAACGGCTGCTGGACAAACAGACACGGATGGTGTTCGTCACGGCGACAATGGGTGGCGGCACGGGCACAGGAGCAGCGCCGGTGGTGGCCCGTGTGGCTAAGGAAAAGGGGCTGCTGACGATTGGCGTGGTGACGATTCCGTTCTACTTTGAGCACCGTCGCAAGATCATCAAGGCGCTGAAGGGCGTCGACGAACTGCGCAAGAACGTGGATGCTATCCTGATTGTGAACAACGAACGGCTGTGCGACGTCTACTCGGATCAGTCGATGTCGCTGAAGGATGCGCTGGTTGAGGCCGACAACGTGCTGAAGAATGCTGTGAAGGGTATCTCGGAATTGATCACGATCAGTTCGGAAGGCAACATCAACCTCGACTTCCGCGACGTGGAGACGACGATGCGCAACGGCGGCGGGGCCATCATGGCCATCGGGCGTGCCAGCGGCCATCAGCGCGTGGAGCGCGCCATCCTCGATGCGCTCGACTCGCCACTGCTGCATGGCAACGACATCAACAGGGCCAAGCGTATCCTCTTTAATATTTATGCCAGCAGCCAGAGCCCCATCCGGGTGACGGAGATGGAGGAAATCTCGGAGTTCTTCGACCAGCTGGATCCTGACATCGACGTCATCTGGGGCACGTCGACGGACGAGTCGCTGGGCGAGGATGCAAAGGTGATCATCCTGGCGGCCGACATGGACGACGAGCTCGCCATGACGGACACGGATGACGACCACGACGACGAGCACTATGAGCGGCTTATGGCCCAGCTATACAAGCCCCTGCAGAAGCCAGTGGCGAAGTCGGCGGCCGAAGAGCCTGACTTCCAGGTGGTGGAGGCACCGATGCCGGAGGCTGCCTCATCTGATCATGATGAGCCTGCTGCTCCTGAACCAGCGGCGACAAATTCCACCGAACGTCATCAGCCGACGACGACGTTGGGACGCTGGAGGAGCTGGCTGAACCGCAAGTTGGACGAGATTATCAGTGAGGACAACTGAGCCTATGCCATATATCTATTCTAACGCTGACGACATGGCGGCCGAGCTGGAATGGCTGGCACACCGGCTGCATGCGGCGGGGCGCACCGACCTGCTGCTGCAGGCCCTGGGCGTACCGCTGCTTGAGGATCTGCAGCTCGAGGCGGTCAGGGGACGCTTGCAACCACTGCGCATCACACCTGAATATCGCTTCTTCGTGGGCGAACGCGAGGTGGAGCTGCAGCCCGTGCACAAGGCTGTCTATATGTTATTCCTGGCTCACCCCGAGGGCATCGAGTTTAAACAGCTGGTCGACTTTCGCGACGAGCTGGGCCGATACTACAAGCTGACGGCTCCCGGTATGGACCGACGGAAGATGGATGAGGGGCTCGACCACTTGACAGACCCGCTCGATAATGCCATCAACGAGAAGTGCTCGCGAATCAAGAAGGTGTTTATGGACATGATGGACGATTATTCGGCCAGCTACTACTACATCAGCGGGCGCAAGCAGCGCCGGCTGACGGGGTCGGACCGCATTTGGTTTGACCGCCGCAAGGTGATTCAGCTGCCGCGCCATCTGGTGGTGTGGCAGTGAACAGAAACGACCATACGCTGACGGCGCGGGTTTGGCAAGAGGCATGCCAAACTCGCGCCGTCGCGATTGTTGTGGGGTGGGGGTCAGAGCTCCACGAGCTTATACTTCTTCGAGCCGAGGCCGATGCGCTCGGCATAGTCGGTGATGTAGGTGCCGTGCTGGCGGTTGATGCGCTCGATGAGGGGCTGGTTGTCGTCGCCCTCATGGCCCTGGTAGTTGAAGACTTTGTCGAGGCAGGCCTGGTCGACGGCGACGGGGTCGAGTGAAGCCATGATGCCCATGTCGAGGAGCTCGGGCTTGGCGGGATTGCCGTCGCAGTCGCAGTCGACGGACATGTTGTTCATCACGTCGATGTAGAGGATCTTGCCGTTGAAGTGGTTGTGGACGGCCTGTGCGGCCGCGGCCATCGACTCGAGGAAGAGGTCCTGCGTGGGCCCCTGGGCGCAGTATTCCTCGGTCCAGCAGAGCTCGGGGTCGGTGGTCTTGCCGGCCGAGTGGATGTATGCCTTGCCGTTGGTGGAGGCGACGCCGATGCTGGCATTCTTCAGCACACCGCCGAAGCCGCCCATGGCGTGGCCCTTGAAGTGTGCCAGGTTGATCATGAAGTCGTAGTTCACGAGGTGGTTGCCCACGATGTCATACTTCAGGTGGGTCGAGTCGGCCACGGGGATTTGCATCTCGCCTTCCTCGTCCATGAGGTCGACACGCGCAATCTGGTCGAAGCCATGGTCGCGGATGGTCTCCCAGTGCAGCTTCGGATCCTGACGGGTGCCGCCGTAGGCCGTGCAGCATTCGACGATGGTGCCGTTGACCTCGTGGACGAGCTGTCCGATGAGCTCGGGCTTGAGGTAGTGGGTGTTGCCGCCTTCGCCTGTCGAGATTTTCACTGCCACGCGTCCTGTGGCCTCCAGTCCGAGTGCCTTGTAGATCTTGACGAGCGACTCGGGGTTGATGTCCTTTGTAAAGTAGACTGTCGGTAGGTTCATTTCTTCGTTTGTTTCGTTTTCTGCAGCGGGCTGCTTCTGTCCGCCGCAGGCCATCAGCGTCATTGCCGCCATGGCCAGGGTTAGTAATTTGTTCATTGCCGTAAATCTTTGATTTCGGGGCAAAGGTACAAAAAACTTTCGTGAATGAGACCTTTTCGCCGATTTTTTGTATCTTTGGCGCCACAAATATGGTAAAGATGATGTACGAGAGACGCAGATTGCGCAAGAACAGACTGATCTTCTTCGTCTTGGGCTTCCTCACGGCCGTGCTGATGGTGCTGGCGGGCGTCGTCGTGGGCGGCAGCCTCTATATGCTCGACTATGCCCTGGCGCCCAATCCCGAGCGGCAGGACACGGCGCAGCGATTCCGGTGGCTCTTCGAGGGCTACCCCGAGACGCGGCCGTGGGTGGACAGCCTGCGGCGGGCTGGGGCCTTGTGCGACACGTTTGCTGTGATGCCGTCGGGCGAGCGCCACCATGCCTTCGTCATCCGCCAGCCGCAGCGGTCGGGGCGCACGGCCGTCGTCCTGCACGGCTGGCGCGACCAGGCCGTCGGCATGTTCCACATCGCCCGGCTCTACGAGCGGATGGGCTACGACGTGGTCGTCCCTGACCTGCATGCCCACGGGCTGAGCGAGGGCGACATGATTGGCATGGGTTGGCAGGAGCGATGGGATGTGCTGCGCTGGATGGAGCTCTTCCGTCAGGACACGATGGTGGTCCACGGCATCTCGATGGGAGCTGCCACGACGATGAACGTCGCGGGCGAGGCGATGCCCGAGGGGGTGCGCGACGTCAGGTTCGTCGAGGACTGCGGCTACACGAGCGTGTGGGATGAGTTCAGCTACGAGATGAGCGAGGAGTTCGGCCTCAGCGACTTTCCCCTGATGTACACCTCGTCGCTGCTCTGCTGGCTGAGGTATGGCTGGCGCTTCGGCCAGGCCAGTCCGCTCAGGCAGGTGGCTAAGTGCCAGTGGCCGATGCTGTTCATCCATGGCGACAACGACCATTTCGTCCCCTCATGGATGGTGCATCCGCTCTATGAGGCCAAGTCGGGCGAGCGTCAGCTTTGGATTACTCGGGGCACACAGCATGCCCTGTCATACAAAGACTATCCCGAGGACTATGCGCAGCACCTCCGCGACTTCTTGGGACAGTGAATTAAAAACTACCACGAATTTCTCGAATTAAACGAATTGATAGCTAACGCATGTTGTTTTAGCAGCAGTAATTCGTTTAATTCGAGAAATTCGTGGTCTTTTATAGAATGCCTTTACTTCGTGATCTCGGTGATGGCCTCGCCGATGCAGGCTGAGGGCTGCTGGATGTGGAGCAGCTGGCAGACGGTTGGGGCGATGTCGGTGATGTGCACCTCGCGCGAGGTGGCCCCGTGCGGAATCTTCCATCCGAGGAAGAGGCAGGGGATATGGGCGTCGTAGGGGTTCCATTCGCCGTGGGTCGTCTGGCCCTCGGGTGCGCCGCGCCACGACTCGTAGTAGTGGGGCTCAGGGATGAAGACGATGTCGCCCGAGCGGCCGGGGAAGTAGCCCTTCAGCAGTTGCTCGGCCAGCCGTTCGGGCAGTGCCGACGTGCCGATCTGCTCATAGTCGACAGCCCGCTGTATGTGGGGATAGCGGCTGGCGAAGTCGACGGCGGCCTGGCGCACGCGGCTCATGTCGAGCCCCTGCTTCCGGATGGCCTCGCGGTTGAGGAAGATGCGATAGTTGATGATGTCGCTGACGACATTGCTCGTCGAGCCCGTCTGCTGGCTGATGTAAGCCTCCAGCTCACGCTTGAAGTCGCCGTTGAAGAACGGACCGCCGGGCAGCCGGTGGCTGCGCTGGTAGCGCCAGTTGTGGGCAGCGCCGTGGTCGGCCGTGAGGAAGGCCATCCACTGTCCGCGCCCCACCTGCTCGTCGAGCTTGTCGAAGAGGCGCTTCAGGTCGCGGTCGAGCGTGAGGTAGGCGTCGTCGGTGCGCTGTCCGCGCGTGCCCCACTCGTGGCCGATGACGTCGGTCTCGGAGTAGCTCACGCAGAGCATGTCCGTCGCCTCGCCGCGGCCCAGCTGCTCGCCGTCGATGGCGGCGATGGCCATGTCGGTGATGACGGTGCCGCAGAGGGGCGTGTAGCCGATGCGGTCGCCGGCCTTCTGCACCTCCTTGTTCTTCTTCAGGGCGTCGTTGACCTGCCTCACATACTGCGGCAGCTCCTCCATGTAGTACGTGCTCGTGATGAACCGCAGGGCCTTCGTGTCTAGCCAGTAGGCCGCGTTGGCCGAGTGGCCAGCGGGGAAGATGGCGGCGCGGTCCTTATAGGAGACGCCGACCACCCTTGAGCGGAAGTCAGTGTGCAGCCGCAGCTGGTCGCCGATGGTCGTGCTGAGCAGGTTGCGCGGCGAGCGGTTGCCGTAGTTGGCGTCGCTGCCGACGGCGCGGACAGAGTCGTCCTGACAGGAGACGACGCTGCGGCCGTTGATGTAGAAGTTGTTGCCGCAGATGCCGTGGAAGGCGGGCGTCGTGCCCGTGTAGGCCGAGGTGTGGCCGATGGCCGTCACTGTCGGCACGTAGTTGATCAGACAGTTGTCAGCCGAGAATCCCTCGTCGATCATCCGCCGGAAGCCGCCCTCCGTGAAGCGGTCGTAGTAGCGGTCCAGGTAGTCCCAGCGCATCTGGTCGACCACGATGCCCACGACCAGCTTGGGCTTTTCGCCGAACTGCGACTGCGCCGCTGCCGTCAGTGCGAGACAGCAGAGGGCCAGCAGTGAGAATAGTTTTTTTGTCATGTTGCAGAATCCGTTTTTTGTTGTGCTTCTATATAACTAAAAGTTATTACGCCGATTTGCAGTAGGAGGCGACGTGTCTCATGTCGCAATCCAGCAGATTGATGCGACGTGAGACACGTCGCATCCTACTTGTGTGCTGCAAAGATAGCAAAAATTTCCGAGATATGCTTTGCCCGTCCGGTGTTTTTTTTCGTAATCGTGCGCCATGAACGCGAAATATATGGCAAAACTGCCCCAGACAATCCTCGGCGTGCCATCAAATTTAAGACACGTCGAGACGGCATGCCGTCACGACGTGGTTTCATGCCGTCACGTCGTGACGTCATGGCGTCACGACGTGACGGAAGTTTCTGATACCCGATCTTTCTCCTTATTTTGCAAAGTCGTTGAGCTTCTTTGTCCAGTAGGCGCGCAGGTCGGCCCAGCGATAATAATACGGTGTGGCGGTGGGCGGGACGGGCAGTGTCACCTCGCGCTCGTTCAGCAGGGCCTTGACGAGGATGTCGCCCTGGCCTTTCTTCGGGCGGTAGAAGATGAGCTGCACGTTGCAGGCCATGGGGAAGATGCGGTAGTTGCGCCAGGTGGCGTCGAGCTGCTCCATGTCGCTGACCTGGTCGCCGCACGTGCCGAGCTCCATGAGACAGGCCAGCGGCATGACGCAGACCTCGTGGCCGAAGCGCAGGGTGGCCTGTGGTCGGCCGCTGCTGAGGCAGGTATCGGCCGTCTGGATGATGTTGGTCAGGAGATTGAACTGCGAGAAGGGCATGATGGCGTCGGTCGCAGGCGATGGACCGTAGTGCTGATACCATCCGACGTTCTGGATACGCCACAGGTCGTAGAGCTCGTCGGTGGTGAAGAGGTCGCGCATGTCGGGGCCGTCGTCGTGGCTCTGCATGTTGATGACCACCTCGAAGAGCTGGCGCATCAGGCTCTTCAGGTTGACGCTGTCGGCAGCCCACTGCTGGTCGTTGAAGAGCACCGTCGAGAGCCGCTCGGGGTGGGTGTGGCTTTCGGCGAAGTCATGGCGCAGGCGGTCGCCCTTCTTGGCGGCCTGGCGCAGGCGGTCGCTCCAGGGCTGGTTGAGGTAGTATTGCAGGGCGTCGCTGACGTCGTTGTGGATGCGTGCCGTGGGGTTGGCGGCCATGAGCTCCTCGCACTCGGCCACCATCGAGAGGATGCAGCGGTTGACGGTCGTCGAGCGGGCGTCGATTTGCAGGCCTTTCGTCTTGACGAAGATCTCGGGGAAGTGCTCGGTCATGCGGCGGCCGATGCCGTGGTGCTGGCGCTCGCCGACGGTGGTCAGGTCGCCCAGACGCTTGTGGGTCGTCTTGTTGAACTGCTCGATGAGTCGCAGCGTCTCCTGGCCCTCGCGCGTCAGCTTGCCCTGCTGGCGGGCCCGGCGCAGGGGCCGCATGACGCGCTCGTAGTCGTCCTCGCCGATGAGCCATCGCGAGCCGTGGCGTCCGTAGTGTGAGAAGTAGAAGGGGACGTAGCCGCGCGGCGCCTTCGTATATTCGAAGTCAGGCAGCTGACGGTCGTAGTCGACGTAGTTAGAACCGGCCAGCCATGTATTCTGGCTGATTTCCTCGCGGGCTGTCGTCTGTGCCGTCGTGGTCAGTGCGGCCATGAGGCACAGGCCCAGTGCATAGATTTTCTTGATCATAATCGTTCCGTTATTTGTTTTGCAGGTACAAATTTACGAAATAAGTGAGAGAAAAGGAAAGGAATCTTTGTTTTTTTCCTTTTCCGAGCGAAAAAGAAATTCGGCGAAGCCAAATTTACATAATATTTTCGGAAAAGCAGGGTGTATTTACGAAAATGTTGTATCTTTGCAGAGAACTTTTCGAATCAACGAAAACAAATATGTATAATAACAATACAGACCCCACCCCCGACCCCTCCCCTTAAGGGGAGGGGAGTGGCTACCGCGCTGCTCGACGCGAATGACGGTGCAACCGCTCCCCTCCCTTCAAGGGGAGGGGTCGGGGGTGGGGTCTGTAACTATATAGAAAAAAAGAATCGATATGAAGAAGATAGTGTTTGTGATTGGCATGCTCGTCGTGATACTGACGGGCTGCATGACGACGGCGGAGCGGGCTGCGGAGCGGGCTCGACGTGAGGTGGCGCTGGAGCAGGCTCTCAGCACGCGGCAACTGACCATCAGCGTGCGCTCGATGAACACGCAGCGCTACGGCACGCATCAGGTGACGCCCGACTTCCGGCTGAAGATTTCGCGCGACACGGTCGACAGCTATCTGCCCTACTTCGGGCGGGCGTGGTCAGCGGGCTACGGCAGCGACGCGCAGGGGCTCCACTTCACGGCCCCGATGGTCGACTACCGGCGGCAGCGGCTGAAGCACGACGTCGAGCGGCTGGAGTTTTGTGCGAAGAGCCGTGAGGACGTCTATTGCTTCACCGTCGACGTCTATCCCAACGGTCAGGCCAGCATCATCGTGCGAGCCCGCGACCGCGACAACATCAGTTTCGACGGGGAGTGTGAGTTGTGACTTAAAAAAGAAGGGAGTTTAGGAGTTTAGGAGTTTCCGCGGCCTTCAGCCGCTGGAGTTTAGACGTTAGTTCTAATCATGGCTATCCCCACAAGACTATCGTCTAAACTCCTATACTCCTAAACTTCTAAACTCCCAAAAACTACTGAACTCCTATATTTCTAAGCTCCCTTTATCTGACTAAGCACCCGCTCCATCTTGCGGGCTATCTCAGCGTTGCAGAGGTTCCCGAGGCTGCCCTCATGGGTGTGGTGGAGCTGGCGTGTGGGCTGGTAGGTGCCCTGTTGCACCTCCTGGGCCACTTTTTTATAGGCCTCGCGGAAGGGCATGCCCTGGAGGGTGAGGCGGTTGACGTCCTCGACGGTGAAGAGAAGATCGTACATCGGGTCGTCGAGGATGTTGCGTCGCACCTCGATGTGGCGCAGGGCGTGGGTGGCCATCTCGAGGCAGCTGTCCATCTGGCTGATGGCCGGGAAGGTCGTGTCCTTCAGCAGCTGCAGGTCGCGATGGTAGCCCACGGGCAGGTTGGTGGTCAGGAGCGACACCTCGTTGACCATCGACTGCAGGCGGTTGCAGTGGCCCCTGATGAGCTCGAAGACGTCGGGGTTCTTCTTGTGGGGCATGATGCTGGAGCCGGTGGTGAACTCCTCGGGCAGCTTGACGAAGGCGAAGTTCTGACTGTTGAACAGGCAGAGGTCCATGGCGAGGCGTCCGAGGGTCGAGGCGACGGCGTTGACGGCATAGGCTACGGCGCGCTCCGTCTTGCCGCGGCTCATCTGTGCGGCGACGACGTTGTAGTGGAGATCCTCGAAACGGAGCAGGCGGGTGGTCATCGTGCGGTTCAGCGGGAAGCTGGAGCCATAGCCGGCGGCGGAGCCCAGCGGGTTCTGGTTGGCGATGTGGAAGGCGGTGGCGATGAGCTGCATGTCGTCGCAGAGGGTCTCGGCGTAGGCGCCGAACCAGAGTCCGAAGCTGGAGGGCATGGCCATCTGCAGGTGGGTGTAGCCAGGCATGAGCACGTCCTTGTGCTTCTCGCTGAGCGACTGCAGGAGGTCGAAGAGCTCCCTGACGCGACGAGCCATCTGTCGCATGGCGTCGCGATAGAACAGTTTGAGGTCGACGAGCACCTGGTCGTTGCGCGAGCGGCCTGAGTGGATCTTCTTGCCGAGATCGCCGAGGCGCTGTGTGAGCAGGTGCTCCACCTCGGAGTGGACGTCCTCGATGCCGTCCTCGATTTGGAATCGGCCGGCCTCGATGTCGGCAGCGATATGGCCCAGCTCCTCGAGGAGCACGGGCAGCTCCTCAGATGTGAGCAGTCCGATGCTCTCGAGCATGGTGATATGGGCGATGGTGCCCTCGACGTCGTAGCGAGCCAGCTGGAGGTCGAGCTCGCGGTCGCGTCCTACGGTGAAGTTCTCTATTAACGAGTCAATGTCGTAACCTTTGTCCCAGAGTTTCATGTGAGTTGAGAATTGTGAGTTGAGAATTGGGAATTAATAATAGCGGGCGAGGGCGGCGATGAACGCGATGTAGCGGTCGATGCCGTCGATGACTTCCCCTTCGCCGACCCACTCGTCGGCCATGTGGCTGCGGGCGGAGTCGCCAGGGCCCATCTTGATGGAGGGGAAGGGCATCTGCGACTGGTCGCTCGTGGTGGGCGACGTGAAGCGGGGTATGCCCAGTTGGCAGGCCGTACGCACGAGGGGGTGGTCGTCGGCGATGGCTGAGGCACGGATGTGGGTGGAGCGGGGCGTGAGCGTGGACGACACGACGGCCTGCTGCAGGAGGCTGACCACCTCCTCGTTGGTGTAGGCATCGGTGGTGCGCACGTCGACGACGAAGCGGCACTCGGCCGGCACGACGTTGTGCTGGGTGCCCGCCTCTATCTGCGTGACGCTCACCTTGATGGGACCGAGCAGGGCCGACTCGCGCTCGAAGCGGTAGTCGCGCAGTCGCTGGATGTCGTCGAGGGCCAGGTAGAGGGCGTTGACGCCTTCGTTGCGGGCGGCATGGCCGGCCTTGCCGTGGGCCACACCGTCGAACACCAGGAGACCCCGCTCAGCCACGGCGCACTGCATGCGGGTGGGCTCGCCGACGATGGCTCCCTCCAACCTTTCCCCAAGGGGGAGGCTTAAAAGATAAGGAATGAGTGCGCGCGAGCCATTCTGGCCCGTCACCTCCTCCTCGGCAGTCAGGGCGAGAAGGAGATTAAAGGGCAGCGCCGTGTCGTAATAATGCAGGAAAGTGGCCACGAGACCTACGAGCGAGGCGCCGGCGTCGTTGCTGCCCAGACCATAGATGCGCCCAGACTCATGCGTCGGGGCGAAGGGGTCGCGGGTGTAGGCCGTGGAGGGACGGACGGTGTCGTGGTGGGAGTTGAGCAGCAGCGTCGGCTTGCTGTCGTCCCATGCGGCGGCCGGTGCCCACACGTTGTTGTGGAGGCGGTGGACGTCGCTGACGCCCTGACTGCGGAGGAAATCCTCTATGAGCTGGGCAGTGGCGTCCTCGGAGCGCGACGTGGAGGGGGTGGCGATGAGGCGGTCGAGCAGGTCAATGTAGATGTTCATGGGCGTATGATGGTTGCGATGTCGTTGAGAAGATTGTCGGCATGCTTGATGACCACCGAACTGACGCCGCCGTCGATGGCGCGGAAGGCGCCCGCGAGCTTGGGTAACATGCCCTTGGCGATGACGCCCTCGCGAAGCAGCTGGTCGTAGGCGGCGCGGTCGATGTCGGGGATGAGGGTCGTGTCGTCGTCGACGTCGCGCAGCACGCCGCTCTTCTCGAAGCAGAGCACCAGCCGCGACGGCTCGATGCGGGCGGCGGCGATGGCGATGGCGCTGGCCACGGAGTCGGCGTTGGTGTTGAGCATGGAGCCCTGGCCGTCGTGTGTCAGCGGACAGACGACGGGCGTGATGCCCTGGCTGAGGAGCGAGGCGAGCAGCGACGCGTTGACTTCCGATGGCTCGATGTCGCCCACGAAGCCGTAGTCGATGGGCTCGGCAGGCCGGCGGTGGGCTGGGATGAGGTTGCCGTCGGCGCCGGAGAGGCCTATGGCCGTGCATCCGAGGGCGTTAAGGCGGGCAACGATCTGCTTGTTGACGAGTCCGGCGTAGACCATCGTGACGACGTCGAGCGTCGGGCGGTCGGTGACGCGGCGCCCGTCGATCATCTGTGTCTCGATGCCCAACTGTTGGCTGAGGCGCGTGGCCAGCTTGCCGCCGCCGTGCACCAGCACCTTGGGTGCCGGCAACTCGGCGAATCTACTGAGGAAAGCATCGAGGGCGGAAGGGTTGTCAATGACGTTGCCGCCAATCTTTACGACTTGTATCATATGTTGCAGTCCTTTACTTTAGTCAGAGACATTCGAGCATGCGCTTCAGGACGACGGTGGCGGAGATCTCGCGGTTGGCGGCCTCGGGGATGACGATGGAGTCGGGACCTTCGATGACGTCGTCGGTGACAATCATGCCGCGGCGAACGGGCAGACAGTGCATGAACTTAGCTTGGCGGGTCCACGACATGTGCTCGGCGTCGACCGTCCACGACATGTCCTTCGAGGTGATCTTGCCATAGTCGGCGGGATTGGTCACGCCGGGGTTCGACCAGTTCTTGGCGTAGATGAAGTCGGCGCCCTCGAAGGCTTTCCTCTGATCATACTCCACGCGGGCTCCGGCCACAAACTTGGGGTCGAGCTCGTAGCCTTGGGGATGGGTGACGACGAAGTCGACGTCGGCCGCCAGCATCCACTGGGCGAAGGAGTTGGGCACTGCCTGCGGCAGGGCCTTGGGGTGGGGGGCCCAGGTGAGGACGACCTTGGGGCGGGGAACTGCGGCACTGCCACAGCTGACCGGGCGGGAGGCATATTCCTCGATGGTGATGAGGTCGGCGAAGGCCTGAAGAGGATGGACCGTGGCGGTCTCCATGGCGAAGACGGGCCGTCCGCTGTAGCGTATGAACTGCTGGACGATGGTCTCGGCATAGTCGTAGTCGCGGTCGGTGAGGCCGGCGAAGGAGCGGATGCCGATGATGTCACAATAGCAACCCATGACGGGGATGGCCTCAAGCAGATGCTCCGACTTGTCGCCGTCCATGATGACGCCGCGCTCGGTCTCGAGCTTCCATGCCCCCTGGTTGACGTCGAGCACGATGACGTTCATGCCCAGGTTCATGGCAGCCTTCTGCGTCGACAGGCGGGTGCGCAGCGAGTTGTTGAAGAAAATCATCAGGAGCGTCTTGTTGCGCCCCAGCTGACAATATTTATAACGGTCTTGCTTGATCTCCTGTGCCTCGGCCAGTGCCTTCGGCAGCGGCCCCAGGTCTTCTACGTTGATGAATGTTCTCATGCTTAAAGTATTTCGGGATTTTTCGGGATTTCGGAATAACGATATAACGTGATAACGAGATAACGATATTACGGCTGGGATTTATGGTCGCGTCTGCCCTTCGCCTTCGATGATCCACTTGTAGGTGGTGATCTCGCGAAGGCCCATCGGGCCGCGGGGCCCCAGCTTCTGGGTGGAGATGCCGATCTCGGCGCCGAGGCCGAACTGGGCACCGTCGGTGAACGACGTCGGGGCATTCCAATAGACGCAGGCAGCGTCGACTTGCTGCTGGAAACGGCGGGCGGCATGCTCATTCTCGGTGATGATGGCCTCGCTGTGGCCCGAGCCGTAGCGGTCGATATGGGCGATGGCCTCGTCGAGCGAGCCGACGGTGACGACGTTCATCTTATAGTCCATGAACTCCACGTCGTAGCGGCTCTCGTCGTTATAGAAGAACTCCACTCGCCCGTCCATCGGGGCCAGCAGCGCAGACAGGTCAGACAGCCTGTCCTTGTGGACGAGCAGCGTGTCGAGGGCGTTGCACACTGAGACGCGCCGAGTCTTGGCATTGTTGATGATGCGGCGGCCCTTCTCCAGGTCGCCGTCGCGGTCGAAGTAGACGTGCACCACGCCGGCGCCCGTCTCGATGACCGGCACACGGGCGTTGTCGCGGACGAAATCAATCAGCCGCCGACCGCCGCGGGGGATGCAAACGTCAATGTAGCCCACGGCCGAGAGCATCGCGGCCGTGGCCTCATGGGTGGCGGGCAGCAGGGCGACCACGCTGTCGTCGATGCCCTGCTGGCTGAGCACCTCGCGGATGAGCCTGACGCCCGCCTCATTCGAAGCCTCAGCGTCGCGGCCGCCCTTCAGCACACAGGCATTACCACTCTTGAAGCAGAGGGCGAAGACGTCGAAGGTGACGTTGGGCCGCGCCTCATAGACCACGCCGATGACGCCGAAGGGCACACTCACGCGATGGATGCGCAGGCCATTGGGCAGCGTTCGTGCATCAGTCACCAGACCCAGGGGCGAGGGCAACTCGGCCACGTGGCGCATGTCGGCCGCGATGGCCTCGAGTCGCGGGGCTGTGAGCTGCAGACGGTCGTAGAGGGGATTCTGCGGGTCCATACGCCGCAGGTCCTGGCGGTTGGCCTCGAGAAGATCGGTCTGACGTGCAACGATGGCATCGGCCACGCCCATCAGAACGTCGCGCCGCTGCTCTTCGGTGATAGCGGTCAGCGACTTGCTGGCCGACTTCACACGTTGGAAAGTTTCGGTCATTTGCATACTAAAAACTCCGTATGAGGTACGTTTTCGGGATGATCAATCAGCTGGCAGAGCACGTTGGGGCGCTCGCCGTTGGCAATGAGCACACGAATGCCTGACTGCTGAAGGCGGCGGGCGGTGGTGTACTTCGAGTGCATGCCGCCCCGACCGAAGGCGCTGCGCTCCTCCTTGATGTATTGTGACAGGTCGTCGTCTGGACGGACCGTGGTGAGCAATCGCGAGGCGGGGGCGTGCGGGTCGCCGGTGTAGATGCCGTCGATGTTGGAGAGCAGGATGAGCACGTCGGCCTGCATCATCTGTGCGATGAGGCCCGAGAGTTCGTCGTTGTCGGTGAACATCAGCTCAGTGACGGCCACGGTGTCGTTCTCGTTGACGATGGGCACGACGCCGTTCTCGAGCATCACGGTCATGCAGGCCCGCTGGTTGTCGTACTGCTCGCCGGGCTGGAAGTTCTCCTTCATCGTGAGCACCTGACCGACGTGCAGGCCATGTTCGCGGAACAGATCGTAGTAGAGGCCGATGAGCTTCACCTGACCGAGGGCCGAGAAGAGCTGACGTTGCTCCACGGAGTCGAGCGAATGGTCGACACGCAGCTCACTGCGCCCGCAGGCCACGGCACCACTGGAGACGAGGACCACCTCATGTCCCCTATAGCGGAGCCATGCCACCTGGTCGACGAGGGCCGAGACGCGTGTGACGTCGAGCCGGCCGTCAGACCGCGTCAGCACGTTGGAACCTATCTTGACGACGATTCTGCTGTTCATCTCTCCTTGAGGGTCTTGATGAGGAAATGGGACACGAGGTCGGTGGCACGATAGACGTTCTGACTGAAGCCATGGTCGAAGTATTCCAGGAGGACATACTCGCTGCCGGGCCACTGCTGATGGAAGCGCAGCCCGTAGGTATAGGGCACGATGCGGTCGGCATTGCCATGCACGATAATGGCGGGTCCCTGATAGCGGGCGGCCGTCTCATAGATGGGCAGCGAGAAGGCCGTCTTCAGGTAGTTGCGGCCGAGCTTACGCCCAAAGATGTCGACATATTCGGGCAGGTCGAGCGGGTCGTAGGTCTTGCCGAACGTCGACCCGCGGATGGCATCGTCGCGCAGCACGGCGGCCGGCGCCAGCAGGGCCACAGCCTTGACGACGTCGGAGCCCAGCTCGCCGGCAGTCATGGCCGCCACGACACCACCCTGAGAGTGGCCGACGAGTGCGACACTGCTGACATAGCGCAGGTCGAGTGCATATTCAATAACCTTCTTGGCATCCTCAATCTCATTGGGAACGGTCATCTCCTGGAAGTCACCCTCGCTGGCCCCATGGCCGTTGAAGTCGAAGCGGATGCTGGCGATGCCGTTGGCCTGGAGTGAGTCGGCAATGAGCTCAAACATCTGGTTGTCCTTATTGCCGCCAAAGCCATGACAGAGCACCGCCATGGGGCATTGCTGGCCAGGCTCGAGGGTGGGCTTCTGCAGGATGGCCGCCAGACGGCCGTGGTCACCGTCGATGGTGAGGCGCTCCTCAGCGCCGCGCTGTCGGGGCGAGGTCAGTTCCTTGAGCAACTTATCCACCTTATACGACAGGACCGTCGAGAGCAGCACCTTGCCGTCGGGCCCGACGACCACCATCGAGGGGATCCACTTGACGCCATACGCACGGGCAATGTCGGTCTCCTTGAACTTCCGCAGCTCGCTCACCTGCGGGTAGGCAATGCCATACTGCGCAATCGCCTTGCGCCAGGCCTCGACGTCGGTGTCCATGGAAATGCCGACGAACTCGACGCCCTTGGGATGATACTCATTGTAGAGCCGCACCACCTCGGGAGCCTCTTTGCGGCAGTCGGGACACCATGAGGCCCAGAAGTCGAGCACCACGGTCTTTCCCTTCAGTGAGCTCAGGCGGAACGTCTTGCCGTCGGGCGTCTTCATCTTAAAATCTGGTGCTGCGGCGCCGGCCTTGACCAGCTCGGTGGCATACTTCGTGTCCATGTCCTTCGCTGCAGGCTGAGCCGTCGTCGACGAAAGCCAAGCCGTCAGGATGATTGTAAAAAGAAAGATTTTCTTCATTGCTTTTTATCTTTATTTCTTATTTCCACACGACGAATCTTGCCGCTGATGGTCTTCGGCAGTTCGTCGACGAACTCCACGATACGCGGATACTTATAGGGGGCGGTGACGCGCTTGACGTGCTGCTGCAGTTCCTTCACCAACTCGTCGCCGGCCTTGTCGCGCCACTCACGTCCCAGCACGACGGTCGCCTTGACCACCATGCCGCGGATGTCGTCGGGCACACCCGTGATGGCACACTCGACGACGGCCGGATGCGTCATCAGGGCCGACTCAACCTCGAACGGGCCGATGCGATAGCCGCTCGACTTGATGACGTCGTCGATGCGGCCCTCAAACCAGTAGTAGCCGTCCTCGTCGCGCCAGGCCATGTCGCCCGTGTGATAGAGTCCGTCGTGCCAGGCCTCGCGGGTGAGCGCCTCGTCGCGATAATATTCCTTGAACAGTCCCAGCGGCTTCTTGTCGCCGACCCGGATGACGATCTCGCCCTTCTCGCCGTCCTCGCAGCTGGTGCCGTCAGGGCGGACGAGGTCGATGTCGTACTGGCCGTTGGGCATGCCCATCGAGCCGGGCTTCGGCTTCATCCAGGGGAAGGTGCCAAGCGTCATGGTGGTCTCGGTCTGTCCGAAGCCCTCCATCATGCGGATGCCCGTCTTCGCGAGGAACTTGTCGAAGACGGCGGGGTTGAGGGCCTCGCCGGCCGTAGTGCAGTATTCGAGTGCGGAGAGGTCATAGCGCGACAGGTCCTCGCGAATCATGAAGCGATAGATGGTCGGCGGAGCGCAGAAACTGGTCACGCGATACTTCTCCATCTGTCGCAGCAGCGTGTCGGCCGAGAACTTCTCGTGGTCGAAGACGAAGACCGTGGCGCCGGCAAACCACTGGCCGTAGAACTTGCCCCAGACGGCCTTGCCCCATCCCGTGTCGGCCACGGTCAGGTGGAGCGATCCGGGATGCAGGTTGTGCCAGAAGACGCCCGTCGTCAAATGGCCCATGGCATAGAGGAAGTCGTGGGCCACCATCTTCGGTTCGCCGCTGGTGCCCGAGGTGAAGTACATGAGCATCGTGTCGTCGTTGTCGTTCTTCTCAGCCGGGCGCACGAAGGGCGGAGCGGCGTCGACCTCGCTGAGATAGTCGTGAGTTAGTGAAGAGTGAAGAGTGAAAAGTGAACAATTTGCTGCCGCCTTGGAAAAGCGGTCGCCAACAACAATTACACTCTTCAGTGTCGGGCTTTCGGGCACAGCCTGTCCTATCTGCTCACAGACGTAAGCATCGTCGACACAGACGATGGCCTTCACTGAGGCACGTGTATTCCTATATATAATGTCCTTCTTCGTCAGCATGTGGGTGGCGGGAATGACGACGGCGCCCAGCTTGTGCAGGGCCAGCATGACGACCCACCACTCGTAGCGGCGCTTCAGGATGAGCATGACGGGGTCGCCCTTGCCCAGGCCAAGACTCTGGAAGTAGCTGGCCGCCTGGTCGCTCTGCCGTTTGAGGTCGCTGAACGTGGCGCGGATCTCGGCCCCTTCGTCGTTGGTCCATAGCAGGGCCAGGCGGTCGGGACACTCACGAGCCCACTCGTCCATCACGTCGTAGGCAAAATTGAAGTGCTCCGGAATGATGAACTCCAGATGCTTGTTGTAATCCTCGACAGACTCAAAATGAGTCTGCTTCAAAAATCTTTCTACCATAAAAGGACTCTACCAAAATTTGTCTTAACTCATTCCACCGTGAAGGCCAGGAAGCGCACGGCCTTATCGCCGACGGCCAGCATGCCGTGAGGCTGCGACGAGTCGAAATAGATGCTGTCGCCCTCGTCGAGCACGATGGTCTTGCCGCCAAGATAGATCTCCATGCGGCCCTCGAGCACGAGGTTGAACTCCTGGCCCGGATGCGTGTTCTTATAGATGGTGTGGGCATTGGGCTTCGGCTCAACGGTGACGATGAACACGTCGGCCTTATGGTCGACAAAGCCGCTCACCAGGCTGCGATACTTATAGGCCTTGGTGCGCTCGACCGACATGCCCTGACCCTTGCGCACGACGAAGTAAGAGCGCATGCGCGGGCTCTCGGCAAACATCAGCTCCTCGGCCGAGACGCCATACTTGTGGGCAATCTTCATCAGGTTGGAGATGGTGATGTCCTCCTCGCCCTGCTCTATCTTTTCGTACTTCCCGACGCTGACGCCGATGACCTCAGCCACCTCCTCAGCCGTAATGTCGAGCACCTCGCGCAGTCCGCGCAGACGCTGGCCTATCTGTTTCAGTTGATCTTCCATAATTTAAAGTATAAGTGAATAGTGAAAAGTGAAAAATTTGCTTCCGCTCTCCTGTCTATCCATGGTTTAAAGTAAAAGTGAATAGTGAAAAGTGAAAAATTTGCTTCCGCTCTCCTGTCTATCCGTTTTTATAAGTGAATAGTGAAAAGTGAAAAATTTGCTTCCGCTCTCCTAACTATCCATGTTTCGTTTCTTTATTCTTTGGAACAGCGGCAGCAAATTTTTCACTTTTCACTGTTCACTGTTCCCTTTCATCTACATTCCGGCCTTCAGTCCGCGGATGACGGCCGACGAGAAGCCGGCACGCTCCATCTCGTTGAGGCCGCGGATCGTGAGTCCGCCGGGCGTCGTCACCAGGTCGACGGCCTGCTCGGGGTGCATGCCGCTGGCCTGGAGCAGCCGGACAACACCCAGGACCGTCTGCAGGACGATTTCCTGAGCCTCGTGGGCACGGAAGCCGAGCTCCACGCCGCCCTCGGTCGAGGCCCGGACGTAGCGCATGGCATAGGCCAGGCCACAGGAGGCCAGCGTCGTCCCGGCCGGCAGCAGGCGCTCGGGGCAGATGAACGTGCGGCCGACGGCATTGAAGAGGCCCTCGACGTCGCACTGGACCGTGTTCTTGACAGGCACGAGGAAGGTCATCGACGCCCGTTCGGACGCGGCGATATTGGGAATGGCGAGCCACAGGTCGGCATAGAGCGACACCCACTGCAGCAGCTGTTCCGACGTGATGCCGGCAGCCACCGAGACGACCGTCTTGCGCGTCGTGTCGAGGGCCGTCAGCACCTCCTCGACCAACCAGGGCTTGACGGCGATGAGCAGCACGTCAGCCTCGCGGGCGGCCTCGGCATTGTCGGTGGTCACCCGGGCTCCCATCTGGGCAAAGCGTTCGAGCTTCTGCGCGGTGGGATTGCTGATGGTCAGTTCGTCGGCCCTAAGGAAATCGCTCTTGAGCAGCCCCTCGGCGATAGCCCCGCCAATGGCACCGGCCCCAATGATGGCTATCTTCATAGCACACGCTTTAATCGTTCAACAAACTCGTCGGCCAGCTCGCGGGTGAATGTCAACGGCGGCAGGAGCCGCAGGGTGAAGTCGCCGGAACAGCCGGTGAAGACGTGCTGCTCGTAGAGCAGTTGCTGGCGGACGGCCTTCTGGGGCACGTCGAGCTCGATGCCTATCATCAGGCCGCGACCGCGCACCTCGTTGATCTTCGGGCTCTCGAGCGCCTTGATCTTTTCCATCAGGTAGTCGCCCACCTCGCGGGCATTGTCTACGAGGCGCTGCTGCTCAATGACGTCGAGCACGCTGAGTGCGGCTGAGCAGGCCAGGTGGTTGCCGCCGAAGGTGGTGCCCAGCTGGCCCTTCTCGGGCTTCAGGTCGGGCGAGATGAGCACGCCGCCCATGGGCAGTCCGTTGGCGATGCCCTTGGCCACGGTGATGATGTCGGGCTTGATGCCAAGCCACTGGTGGGCGAAGAAGCGGCCGCTGCGCCCGTAGCCGCACTGCACCTCGTCGCAGATGAGCAGGGCTCCGTGGCGATGGGCGAAGTATTCGAGCGACTGGGCAAACTCCGGCGTCAGCATCTGAATGCCGCCCACGCCCTGAATGGGCTCCACGATGACGGCCAGTACGTTCTCCTTGTCGAGCTCGCGCATCCATGGCGTCAGGTCGTTGATGGGCAGGAACTTGGCGTGGTGGTTGTCGTTGATCGGGGCCACAATCTTCGGGTTGTTGGTCACCTCGACGGCCAGCGACGTGCGGCCGTGGAACGAATGGCGGGCCGTCAGCACGACGCTGCGCTTGCGGTTATGGAACGAGGCCAGCTTCAGGGCATTCTCGTTGGCCTCAGCCCCGCTGTTCACGAGAAACAGCTGATAGTCCTCGTAGCCCGAGATGCGGCCCAGCCGTTCGGCCAGCCGCTCCTGCAGCGTGTTCCTGACCGAGTTGGAGTAGAAACCGATCTGACCGATCTGTGCCGCGACGCGCTCCACGTAGTGCGGATGGGCATGGCCGATGCTGATGACGGCATGTCCGCCATAGAGGTCAAGATACTCCTGCCCCTGGTCGTCCCACACCTTACAATCTTTTCCCTTGACGATATTGACGTCGAAGAGGCTATATACATCGAATAGTTTCATCTTGTGTCAGAATGCTATTGCTTTTAGTTGAAGTCCTGTTTTCTCATCGAGCCCAAACATCAGGTTCATATTCTGGACGGCCTGACCGCTGGCTCCCTTGAGCAGATTGTCGATGACCGACGTGATGAGCAGCTTCTGCCCGTGCTTCTCGCAGTGCACCAGCGCCTTGTTCGTGCCCACGACCTGCTTCAGGTCTATCGGTTCATGGCTGTAGTGGGTGAAGGCTGCGTCGCGATAGAAGTCCTCGTAGGCCTCGACGACGTCCTCGATCGGGGCGGGCGTGCGCACCACTGCCGTGCAGAAGATGCCGCGGGCAAAGGGACCGCGATAGGGGATGAAGTCGATGTCGGCGTCGAGATAGCCCTGCACCTGGCGCAGCGACTGGCGTATCTCGGCCACGTGCTGGTGCTGGAAGGGCTTATAGATGCTCATATTGTCGGAGCGCCACGAGAAGTGGGTCGTCGCGCCGGGCTTCTGGCCGGCGCCCGTCGAGCCCGTGATGGCGTTGACGCTGACGTCCTCCTTCAGCAGGTTCAGGTAGGCGGCGGGCAGCAGGGCCAGCTGGATGGCCGTGGCGAAGCAGCCGGGGTTGGCCACGTGGCTGGCCTGGCAGATGTCCGTCTTATTGATCTCCGGCAATCCGTAGACATAATCATGGTCGCCGCGAAGGCGGAAGTCCTGGGCGAGGTCGATGATCTTCACGCTTGCCGGGATGTCGTGCTCGCGAAGGAAGGCCTCGCTCTTGCCATGGCCGAAGCAGAAGAAGACGACGTCGGCCTCACTGAAGGGCAGCTGGTCAGTGAACCGCAGGTCGGTGTCGCCCACGAGTCCCTCGTGCACGCTGCTGACCGGCAGCCCAGCCTGACTCTCCGAATTGGCGAAGACGATCTCCGCATCCGGATGGTTGAGAAGCAGCCGGATCAGTTCGCCACCCGTATAGCCGGCCGCGCCGAGAATTCCTACTCTTATCATAATGCTTCGTCGTTTAAGTTGTTATTATTCTTAAATTAGCGACGGTGTTTATTATTTCAGCGTCGGTGAAATAGTAAACAGCGTCGGTGAAATATTAAACAGCGACGCCGTTTTACCTTCGTCCGCACAAAAAAAAATATCCCTGCTTAGCGTTCACCGGGATGAACGCCGTAGTAGACGCGCAGCGGTGTCGACAGCACCTTGATGAAGCCCTTGGCCTCGTCGGCCGTCCAGCCCGTCTGCGTCTCGCCGTATTCGCCCAGCTTCGACTTGGTCAGGTCGTTGACGGAATCAATGCCCACCGTCTCGAATCCATAGGGGCGCAGGCGCAGGATGGCCGTGCCCGTGACGTTGCGCTGCGAGGAGAGCAGCATGGCCTCGATGTCGGGCATGACGGGCTCCAGATACTGGCTCTCGTGGAGGAACATGCCGTACCAGTTGGCCACCTGGTCCTTCCAGTACTGCTGCCACTTCGACAGGGTCGACTTCTCCAGCAGGCGGTGGGCCTCGATGATGAGCTTGGGCGCAGCGGCCTCGAAGCCGACGCGGCCCTTGATGCCGATGATGGTGTCGCCGACGTTGCAGTCGCGGCCGATGGCATACGACGCGCCGATCTCCTCGATGCGCTGGATGGCCGCCACGCGGTCGTCGAACGGCTCGTCGTTGACGGCCGTGATCTCACCCTTCTCGAAGGTGATGCGCAGCAGCGACTCGTCCTCGCGTGTGGCGTGCTTCAGATAGGCCTCCTCGGGCAGTCCCTGTTCCGGGTCGAGCAGCTCGCCGCCACAGATGGACGTGCCCCAGATGCCGACGTTGTAGCTGTACTTCAGCTTGGCGAAGTCGGCCGTGAAGCCATGAGCATTCAGATAGTCCACCTCCTCCTTGCGGGTCAGCTTCTCGTCGCGCGTCAGGGTGATGATCTCCACGCCCGGCGCCATGACCAGGAAGGTCATGTCGAAGCGGATCTGGTCGTTGCCGGCACCCGTAGAGCCGTGGGCAATGGCGTCGGCGCCGATCTCGTTGGCATAGCGGGCGATGGCCAGGGCCTGGAAGATGCGCTCACTGGAGACCGAGATAGGGTAGCAGTTGTTGCGCAGCACGTTGCCGAAGATCATGAAGCGCAGCGACTTCTCATAGTACTCCTGCGTGACGTCGAGCGTCGCATACTTCGCGGCGCCCAGCTTCAGGGCGTTCTCCTCGTTGCGACGGAGCTGTTCGGGGCTGAATCCGCCCGTGTTGGCACAGACGGCGTGCACCTCGTTGCCCTCCTGGGCCAGGCGCATCACGGTGTACGACGTATCAAGGCCTCCCGAGTAGGCCACAACAATCTTTTTACTCATATTTCAATCTGTTTTTTTTATTTCTTAATTCTGAAAACCTTATTAAACGCATTCGCCACCGACATCATATAGGGGGCCCACCACGAGACTGTCTTCTTCTCCGTGGCCGGGTCGTAGAGCATGCCGTAGCAGAGGCACACCCGACGGTTGTTGCGCTGCAGGATGTCGTAGTTCTTGCAGCCCTGGCAGCCCTGCCAGAACTCCTCGTCCTGAGTCAGCTCGGTCAGCGTGACAGGCTGATAGCCCAGTCGCGTGTTGAGCTTCATCACGGGCAGCGACGTGGTGATACTGAAGATCTTGGCGTAGGGGAAACGGTCGCGTGCCAGCAGAAACGTCCGCTCCTTGATCTGGGCGGCCAGTCCTCGTCGTCGGTAGTCGGGATCCACTATCAATCCGCTCGTGGCCACAAAGTCGCCGTGACTCCAGCTTTCAATATAACTGAAACCTACCACCTTGTCGCCGTCAAGAGCAATAATGGCTTTTCCACTCGTCATCTTCTGCGCAATATAGGCAGGATCGCGCCTGGCAATACCTGTGTTGCGCTGAAGGGCCGACTCATAAATCATCTGGCAAATGCGCTCAGCATACTTCACGTGAGTCTCGTCGGCCTGTTTCACTACCAACTCGTTTTCTTTCATTTCTACTTGTTCGCTTACATAAGTTAATCGACGTTAATACCTGAAAATATTCTGCAAAGGTCAGCATTTTATTTCAATTGAGCAAATTATTTGGGGAAAAACCGACTAAGTTGTTAGTGATTAACATTATTTAGGAACTCGATTGTAAGAATAGTGCAAAAAAAATCGTAATTTTGCCACATAACTATAATCGTCTATTAACTTTTAAATGCTTCCATGTATGACTAACACAACAACCGATCAACCTATGACCAACACCCAGCGACTGATGGAGCTGGAAGAACGCTATGGTGCACACAACTATCACCCGCTGCCCGTCGTGCTCCGCCGCGGCAAGGGCATCTATGTCTGGGACGTCGAGGACAAACGCTATTTCGACTTCCTCTCGAGCTATTCTGCCGTCAACCAGGGCCACTGCCATCCGCGCATCGTCAAGGCCCTGAAGGACCAGGCCGACCAGCTCTGCCTGACCTCGCGCGCCTTCTATAGCGAGCCGTTCTGCGAGTACGAGAAGTTCATGCACGACTTCTTCGGCTACGACCGCGTGCTGCCCATGAACACGGGCGCCGAGGGCGTCGAGACGTCGCTGAAGCTGGCCCGCCGCTGGGGCGCCGTGAAGAAGCATATCCCCAACGAGAAAATCAAGATCATCTGCTGCGAGGGCAACTTCCACGGCCGCACCGTGACCGTCATCACCATGAGCAACGACCCCAGCTCGTATGCCGACTACGGACCGCTGACGCCGGGCTTCATCCGCATCCCCTATAACGACCCGAAGGCCCTCGAGGAGGCCCTCGACAAATATGGCGACGAGGTGTGCGCCTTCATCGCTGAGCCCATACAGGGCGAGGCCGGCGTCTTCGTGCCTGATGATGGTTATCTGAAAAAGTGTTACGACCTGTGCCACCAGCACAACGTGCTCTTCATCGCCGACGAGGTGCAGACGGGCATCGCACGCACGGGCCGCATGATCTGCTGCGAGCACGATGGCGTCAGGCCTGACATCCTCGTCTTGGGCAAGGCTCTCGGCGGAGGCGTGCTGCCCGTCTCGGCCTGTCTGGCCGACGACGACATCATGCTCAACATCCGGCCGGGCGAGCACGGCTCTACCTTCGGCGGATTCCCCCTGGCAGCCCGCGTGGCCATGGAGGCTCTGCGCGTCGTGCGCGACGAGCATCTCGTCGAGAATGCCGACCGCATGGGCCGCATCTTCCGCGAGGAGATCCGAAAGATTGAGTCGCCCTTCATCGTCGAGGTGCGCGGCCGCGGCCTGCTCAACGCCATCGTCACCAAGCCCATCGGCGACAAGACCGCCTGGGACATCTGCCTGCGCATGAAGGACAAGGGCTTGCTGGCCAAGCCCACCCACGACGACATCATCCGCTTCGCTCCGCCCCTCTGCATCAACGAGCAGGAGCTGCGCGAGGCCATCCAGATCATCAAGGAGACGTTTGAGGAAATGAGCCGCTGAGAGCCTATGCAGACAACCAATAGAGTATTGATGGTGCGGCCCGTGCGCTTCGCCTTCAATGAGGAGACGGCCGCGAACAATGCCTTCCAGGTGCGCAGCGCATCGGCCGAGGCAGCCCTGCTGACGCAGCAGCAGGCCGTCGCTGAGTTCGACGCCTATGTCGACATGCTTCGCCGGCATGGCGTCAGCGTCGACGTGCTCGAGGACACGCCCGAGCCCTTCACGCCCGACTCCATCTTCCCGAACAACTGCTTCTCGACGCACGACGACGGCACGCTCGTCGTCTATCCGATGTTTGCCCCCAACCGCCGCCGCGAACGCGCGAAACTGCTCGCTCACATCGGCACGGGCCGCTATAGCCGTCTGGTCGACCTGACCAACTGGGAGAGTCGCGGCAAGTGTCTGGAAGGCACTGGCTCGCTCATCCTCGACCGCGACCGCCGCATGGCCTACGCCTGCCTCTCGCCACGCACCGACCGCGATGTCGTCCGCGCATGGGCCGAAGCCCTCGACTACGACTACTTCCTCTTCGATGCACGCGACGAGCAGGGCACGCCCGTCTACCACACCAACGTGGTGATGCACGTCGGTTCGGCCGTGGCCGTCGTCTGTCTCGACGCCGTCCGCGACGCCGACCAGCGGGCCACGCTCAAGGGACTGCTCGAGGAGAGCGGCAAGACCGTCGTCAGCATCACCCTCGCGCAGATGCATCAGTTCGCCGGCAACATGCTCGAGCTGCAGGGCAAGCAGGCCGAGCCCCTGCTCGTCATGAGCCAGACGGCCCGCCGCTCCCTGACCACGAAGCAGCTGCTCACCCTCAGTCAGCACGCCACCATCCTCAGTCCCGACCTGAGCGCCATCGAACAAGCCGGCGGCGGCAGCGCCCGCTGCATGCTCGCCGAAATCTTCTCATAACAAAATGTCGTAATCACGATATCCCGAAGAGTCGAAATCCCGAAGAGTCGAAATCCCGATATAACGAAATAACGAGATCACGATATAACGATATTCCGAAATAACGAAATAACGAAAAAAATAACAAAAAACCAGAAACAAAACTATGAACAATTCCGTCATCACATTCCCCATGCCGGCCAACGAGCCGGTGAAAGCCTATCTGGCCGGGTCGCCAGAGCGTGTCGCACTCGAAAAGGAGCTGGAGCGCCAGTCGAAGCTGGTCGTCGACATCCCCATCATCATCGGCGGCAAGGAGATCCGCACAGGCGATGTCGGGCAGGTCACCTGTCCCCACGACCATCATCACGTCCTGGCCACCTATCATAAGGTAGGCCGCAAGGAGGTCGAGCTGGCCATCGAGACCGCCATGAAAGCCTGGCAGGAGTGGAGCCGCACACCATGGACCACCCGCGCCGCCATCGTGATGAAGATGGCCGAGCTGCTGGCCACGAAATATCGTCCCATCATGAACGCTGCCTGCATGCTGGGCCAGAGCAAGAACATCTATCAGGCGGAGATCGACTCGGCCTGCGAGACCATCGACTTCTTCCGCTATAACGTCCACTACGCCTCGAAGATCTATTCGATGCAGCCCAAGGACGGACAGGGACAGCTCAACCACACGGAGTATCGTCCGCTCGAGGGCTTCGTGCTGGCCGTCACGCCGTTCAACTTCACCAGCATCGCCTCCAACCTGTGCATGACGCCCGTGCTGATGGGCAACGTGGCCATCTGGAAGCCCTCGACCACGGCCCTGCTCTCCAACTACTATCTGATGCAGCTCTACCGCGAGGCCGGACTGCCCGACGGCGTCGTCAACTTCCTGCCCGGCAGCGGCGCACTCATCGGCGAGGTGGCCACGCAGTCACGCCACTTCGCCGGCATCCACTTCACCGGCTCCACGGCTACGTTCAAGAGCCTCTGGATGCAGGCCTGCTCCAATCTCGACCGCTACGTCAGTTATCCGAGACTGGTCGGCGAGACGGGCGGCAAGGACTTCATCTTCGTCCATCCCTCGGCCGATCCGAAGGCCGTGGCCACGGCGGCCTTCTGCGGCGCCTTCGAGTTCCAGGGCCAGAAGTGCTCGGCCGCCTCGCGCATGTATATCCCGAAGTCGATGTGGCCCGGCGTGCTCGACGACATCCGCCGCATGTGCTCGGAAATCAAGATGGGCGACGTCTGCGACCCCACGAACTTCGTCAACGCCGTCATCGACGAGGCCTCGTTCGACAAGTGCAAGCAGTACATCGACTACGCCGCTGAGGCTGCTGACGCCAAGATCGTCGTCGGCGGCAAGTGCGACAAGTCGGTGGGATGGTTTGTCGAGCCGACCGTCATCGAGACCTCCAACCCGCACTTCCGCTCGATGGAGGAAGAGATCTTCGGCCCCATCCTGACCGTCTATCCCTACGACGACGACAAGGTCGAGGAAACCGTGAAGCTGTGCGACGAGACGTCGCCCTACGGACTGACAGGCGCCGTCTTCGGCCGCGACCGCATGGCCGTCGAGAAGATCACGGAGCAGCTCTCCTATGCCGCCGGCAACTTCTACATCAACGACAAGCCCACGGGCGCCGTCGTCGGCATGCAGCCCTTCGGCGGCGCACGCGCCAGCGGCACCAACGACAAGGCCGGCGGCGAGTTCAACCTGATCCGATGGATCATCCCGCGCGTCATCAAGGAGACGCTCGTCTCACCGACCGACTATCGGTATACCTATATGAAATAACTGTTCTTTTTATGGAATCAGACATCATCCGACCATGTAAGGTCAATGTCGCCTCTGAGACAGGACGGCTCCGCGCCGTCCTGCTCAGACGGCCCGGCATCGAGGTGGAGCGCATGACGCCACTGAACGCCGCACAGGCCCTCTACAGCGACATCCTCGACAAGGCCACCGTCGACAAGGAGTACGGACTCTTCTGCGGCATCCTCGAGCGATGGACCGACCACGTCTACTACGTGCGCGACATCCTCGCACAGCTGCTCACCAACGACAACATACGCGACCACCTCGTCGACGCCAGCCTCCACCACGACCGCCACACCTCGCAGCTCACCCACGGCGAGAGCCTCCGCCAGCTGCTCATGTCTCTCGACAGCCGCGAACTGGCCCGCGTCCTCATCGAGGGCTACGAGCAGGACCACTGGGACGGCTTCACCGACGACCGCTTCCTGCTCAAGCCCCTCTACAACATGCTCTTCACGCGCGACGCCTCGTCGACCATCTACAACCGCGTGCTCATCAACTCCATGTCGTTCGAGGTGCGCGAGCGCGAGACGCTCATCTACGAGGCCATCTTCCGCAACTTCTTCGGCGTTGAGCTGCTCAACGCGGCAGCATGGAACCCCCTGGCACGCACCGAGGGCGGCGACATCCACATCGCCTCGCCTGACCTGCTCTGCGTCGGCGAGGGCATCCGCACCAACGCCAAGGGCGTCGACTTCCTCGCACGTACCTTCGCCCGCGAGCGCGACCACTTCGACATCCTCGTGCAGGAGCTGCCCACGGAGCCCGACTCGTTCATCCATCTCGACATGGTCTTCACGCTCCTCGGACAGCACCACTGCATGGCCTTCGAGCCCGTCCTGCGCAAGCAGGGACTCTTCGCCAACAAGGCCACGACGCTCGTCAACATCCATCACGGCCGCATCACCTACCGCGAGGTGCCTAACATCGTCGAGGGACTGCGCACGCTGGGCTGGCAGATGGAGGAGCCCATCCTCTGCGGCGGCACCGACTCGTGGGTGCAGCTGCGCGAGCAGTGGCACAGTGGCGCCAACTTCTTCGCCCTGGGCGACGACCAGGTCATGGGCTACAGGCGTAACACCCACACCATCGATGCCCTCGACCGCGCCGGCTTTGCCGTGCTCAACGCCGAGGACATCGTCGAGGGTCGCGTCGACATGAACGACTACGACCGCTTCGTCGCGGCCTTCCCCGGCTCTGAGCTGCCCCGCGCCGGCGGAGGCGCCCGCTGCATGACCATGCCGATCCTGCGCGACTGACGAACGGCTTCGTCCTTTTCTTCTCACCGTCCGCACGACATGACGTCGGCGGACGGTGCTATAAACTTACGTCACGACGTGACCGCATGGCGTCACGTCGTGCTTTCATGCCGTCACGCCGTGACGCCATGCCGTCACGTCGTGACGAAACATTTCCAGATAGCCTGTTTTGATTTGTCTTGTTGGTTTTTATTAGTATTTGTGAGATGCGAAGCGTTCCGACACATTCGGGTGCGAATAATACAGGCTGATTCGCGAAATAAGACTCAATTATTGTTAAAAGCGGGCGGGCGGATGTCACGTTTCGGGGCTTCGTGTGTTTTATAGATGAATATGGAACAGCAGGAGTTTGAATCATTTATCCGCAGGGTTCGACCACGGTTGGTGGCTGAGGCTATCCAGATCGTTGGGGCTACGGCTGATGCCGAGGATGTCGTGCAGGATGCGGCACTGAAGCTCTGGTCGATGCGCCCGCACCTCGGCGACTACAGTTCGCCGGACGGACTGGCCGTCGTCATCGTGAGACGGCTGAGCCTGAACCGGGCGCGCAGCTGGTCGCGCAGCGCACTGCCCGAGCAGCCGACGGAATGGACTCCTGAGTCAGCAATGATTTCAGCTGAGGAATCGGCTCGTCTGGAGCAGACGCTGCGCATGTTGCCCGACATGCAGCAAGCGGTGCTCCGAATGAAACACATCGACGGCCTGGAGGTCAGCGAGATAGCCCGCATCACGGGATGCTCGGCCGAGGCCGTCAGACAAAACCTGTCGAGGGCACGACGCAGAATCTTAAAAATGTTCAGAATATGAAACACGACGAACAAGAAATCAGACAACTGATCAAACGTTTCATCGACGGCGCGACGTCGAACGCCGAGGAACAGACGCTCTACGACTATTTCCGTGGCGACGTGGCGGATGACCTGAAGGTCTATCAGGAGATGTTTCAGTGGTATGCTGACGGCATGCCCGAACAGAGGCGGAGCCATCGGATGTGGAAGCGGCTGGCTGTAGCGGCGGCGTTAGTCGGCGTCCTGGCCGGTGGGGTCGCCTACTATGAGCAGCAACGCATGCACGACCTGCTGCTCAGGTATGAAGGCAGCTACATCGTGCGCAACGGAGAGAAGATCACGGATCTGAAGCGGATTCTTCCCGAACTGCAACGGACTGAGGCTGAGGCCGAGCGCAAGATGCTGCATATCGAGCAGTTGCAGGAGGGGAAGCAACCCGCCACCGAGGAACTGCCAATCATTTGAACGTCAGAAGTATAACTAAAAAAAGAGATAACCATGAACTTAAGAATCTTAATCGCTGTCATGTGTGTGATAGGCGTCGGCCAGAAGGCCCTGGCGCAGGCCGAGATTGATCGGATTGCAGAGGAACTGGAGCAAAAGGGCGTGGAGTGCAACAAGGTGGTGAACAGAAATCCGTCGACGAAGAAAATCGTCAGCGAGGTGCGGACCTATGTGTTTCGCAGCAAGGATGGCAATTATGCGCGAAAGCTGAAGAAGGCTTTTTCGGCTGAAGAGGAAAATTCGACGACGGCGATCACGGAGAATGGCGGCCGCTCGATGACGCTCATCTTCGACACCGACGGCAGCCATAAGGTCTACAGGCTGGAGATCGGCAATGAGTCGGCTGACCCGAGGGTGGAACTGAACATCATCTATAATGACAGCAAGGTGAAGGTGCGGAGGATTTTCAGTAGGGACTTCGAGGGCTTCGACATGCAGTCGTTTAATGAATACATGGATAAGATCGGACACCGGGTGGACAGCTTTCAGATTGATGCCGAGAAGATCAGGGCCGAAGCCGAGAAATGGAGGGAACGCCTCAGGGAGCAGCAGAAGCGGAAGCTGAGGACGATCGCTGACAGTTAGTAAATAAGAATAGACTGCAACATCTAAATCTCTCTCGTTTATAATTAAGTATTTAGATGTTAACTGGGAAGGTGCGGTGCGCGAGCATAGCCCTTCCCTTTATGGTTTCATTTGGCTGAGGACGGCCTCCACCTGCTCGAGCGTGCCGTCCTTGACGATGACGCGCTTCTGGCGGTCGAGCAGATAGAGCGAGGGCAGGGCAGGCAGGTAGTAGGTCTGCTCGCGGATGATGAGTCCCTCGGGGCTGCGGCCCTCAAGCCAGTTCTGCGGCAGCGGCTTCACGTCCTTCAGCCAGGCCTCGGCGTTGTGGTCGGGATAGATGTTGAGCACCCGCAGGCGGGCGTCCTCAGTCAGCACGCGGCTGCCCATGATGCGGGGCATCTGCTCGTGGCAGTGCTCGCACTCCGGGTCGCTGAAGACGATGAGCGTCAGCTCGCTGTCGACGTCGTAGAGGCGGTGCTCGCGGCCCTCGCGGTCGATGAACGTGAAGTCGGCGGCCAGCGAGCCGGGCTGGTTGCGCTCCACCATGCGCAGACGGAACGCCATGCGCGAGCGGCGGGCCTCGTCGAGCTGGGGTAGGGCAGAGAAGGCGCGCAGCAGGTGGGCATAGGTGACGTCGTTGCGCAGGGGCGAGTTGGGATTGCCCAGATAGTGGTCGACGAGGCCGTCGAACTGCTCCAGGCGGCTCTGGCTGCGGCTGATGCTGTCGGCCAGCACGCGGGCACTCAGGGCGCACGTGGCCGAGTCGGCATACTGCATCAGGTTGACGTAGTCGGCAAAGCCCTGCTCGGCCACGGCCTGGCCCCGCTCCGAGGTGTCGCTGAAGTCATAGCGGCTCCAGTAGTGCTCCATGAGATAGCCCAACCGGGCCTCGGGCGTCTGCAGCAGCTCGGGGATCTGCGGGAAGGGGAACTGCACGTCGTCCTGTGCTGATAAACTTGTCGCCATGAAGATGGTGGTGACAAATAATGCTAAGAGTCGTTTTGCCATTATTGTTTTGAGCCGTCAGATATTGTCATGTTATCATGCTTCATACACCGCTTTGCAGTAGGAGGCGACGTGTCTCACGTCGCAACAAGCTGCCGGATAGCGACGTGAGACACGTCGCCTCCTGCTATTGCGCTGCAAAGTTAAGTATTTTCTGCGATACGGCCAAATGTTTATGTGGGAAGAATGTACAGGAATTCGTTTTTTCTTTGTAAATTTGCAGGCAAATAGCCGAAACGTATGAACAAAATCATTGAGATAAAGACGCTCGGGGAAGCCGGACTCGACGTCTTCAGCACGCTCACCGAGGCACAGCTGCGCAACCAGCTGGAGCCCGAGAAGGGCATCTTCATCGTCGAGAGCCCCAAGGTGATCCGCGTGGCTCTCGACGCGGGCTACGAGCCCCTGTCGCTGCTCTGCGAGCGGCGCCACATCGAGGGCGACGCCGCCGACATCGTAGGCCGCTGTGCAGACATTCCTATCTATACGGGTCCGCGCGAGCTGCTGGCACAGCTGACGGGCTATACGCTGACGCGCGGCGTGCTCTGCGCCATGCGACGGCCGCAGCCGCGGAGCGTCGAGGCGACGCTGAACGACGCCCGCCGCGTGGTGGTCATCCACGGCGTGGTCGACACAACCAACATCGGGGCCATCTTCCGCTCGGCGGCAGCCCTGGGCATCGACGCCGTGCTGCTGACGCGCGACTCGTGCGACCCGCTCAACCGCCGCGCCGTCCGCGTCTCGATGGGCTCCGTCTTCCTCGTGCCATGGACGTGGCTCGACGCGCCAGTGACGAGCCTTGCCTCACTGGGCTTCAAGACGGTGGCCATGGCCCTGACCGACAAGTCTGTCAGTCTGGACGACCCGCGGCTGAAGCAGGAGCCGCGGCTGGCCCTCGTCATGGGCACAGAAGGCGACGGTCTGCCCCACGACGTGGTGGCGCAGACCGACTACGTGGTGCGCATCCCGATGGCCCACGGCGTCGACTCGCTCAACGTGGCGGCAGCGGCGGCTGTGGCGTTCTGGGAGCTGAGGGATCGCGCCAAAGGCTGACCCCTACGGAGAAAGAAAATGCGGGATTGACCGAATAGCGCAGCTCGGCACCGATGCGGTCGCCGATGTCCTGGCGCATGTAGTAGGGCAGCGGCAGGCTTCGCTCCGAGAGAAGACTCTTCTGGGCGAAGACCGTGGCCTCCCAATGGTCATCGAAACGATAGCTCAGCATGGCCGACAGCCCGCCGTCGGTGGTGGGGCGTCCGCGCCAGTCGAGCCGGCTCAGGTAGCCGCCGACGGCATAGCTGAGCCGTGAGGTGAGCGTGTCGGCATACATCAGCGACACGGTGTTGGCGAAGCCCGAGCCGCCATGACGGCCCAGACCGACGATGCCGGCCAGCGAGAGCGAGCCGTTGAGCCCGCGGTGCAGCTGCCAGCCGCCGAGGCCCCCGTAGAAGGGCGACAGGGCGTAGGGATGCCACGCGACGGTGCCCAGCTGGCTCAGCGGCGGCAGACTGGGCAGCCAGGTGCGGTCGTCATCGCAGACCAGCGTGTCAGCCGCTGCAGGCACCTCAATAGGGTGGGGCGCCTCGAACGACTGATAGATGTCGTCCTGCGCCATAGCGGCCCTACCGGACAACATCATCATCATGGCTATGATCGTCAGCTTCTTGTTCATGATAGTTTCACACCTCAGTTTTTTCTAAACAACGAATTCTAAACAATGTTTTTTGAACAACGAATTAAGACGAATTTCACGAATGAAACGAATTGAATCTTATTTCACGAATTGAATCTTATTTCACGAATTGATTTTTAATTTGTGTAATTCGTAATAATTTGTGTAATTCGTATTAATTCGTTTCATTCGTGTAATTCGTCTTAATTCGTCGTTTTTTAAAGTCCCATTAGTTTAAATACGTTGTCTCAGAATTTGTTCATGTCATTCGTCAGGCATGAAGAGCGGGTCCTCAGGCATCACCATGACGGGAGCCGACTGGTAGGCCTGCATCACCTTCTGGGGCACGTACTCGTTGGGCACGACCAGGCGGAACATGTACTCGCGCAGCCAGCGGTCGGTCATGATCAGACAGCCCTGCTGCTGGCCCCACGAGGCACCCCACGAGTTCTCCACCTTCCACTTCGTGGCCTGACCCTTCTTGTCGAGGTCGACGGCCGTCAGCGTCATGGCGTGGGTCGAACCGCTGTCGAAGGTGGCGATGCGCTCGGCCTTCGTCATGGGGAAGGTCGTGTCGAAGAGCGAGCCGTAGTCGTAGTTCTCCGTGTCGGCATAGCCACGCTTGCGGTCGAGCATCTTGCCTACGTCGTAGCTCGAGTAGAGCTTGCGACCGTCGCGCAGGGCGGCGATGGCCATCTGCTCGATGTCGTCCATCGGCAGGTTGACGTATTTCCAGTTGTGGCCGTCGTAGGTGTGGCGGTCGAGCTCCACCTCGTAGGTCTTGTAGTACGGGCGCCGCGGGTCGTTCATCACCATGATGAACGTGCCGTTGAGGCGGTCGCCCACCACCTCGCGATAGAACTCCTGCGGCGTCCACTCGCGCACGTCGCCGACGGCGTGGCCCTTCTCGTCCTTGAAGGCGTAGGTGAACTTCTGCGGCGGCTCGCCGATGGTCAGCTGCAGCATGTGGTAAATCTGGCTCAGCATGCGCGTCTTAGCCTTCTCGAGCGACGAGCCCTTCTTGCCCTTGCTGACCATCTCGCGCAGCTGCAGACCATACTCGCGCAGCTTCGACGAGATGAGCTGGCGGGCCTTCGACGTGTTGTCCGACGAGAACGACTCGGGCATCACCTCGCTCGGCACGAGACCGTACTTCTCCGTCAGGTCGGCCACGCCGCAGAACGTGCCGCCGTCGCCGATGGGCGAGCGGAAGAAGAACTGCACGCGCTGGTCGTCCATCGGCTTCTGGGCGTTGTCGATGCAGCCCTGCAGCATCAGGTTGGCCTTCTCCAGCTGGTCCCAGAAGAAGAGGTAGGCCTGCGAGAACTCCACGCGCAGCGAGTCGGTGCGGCGGGCGAAGTCGGCGCGGAGCACGTTGAAGCCGGAGAACATCCAGCAGCGGCCGCTCGACTGCTGGTCGGTGATCGACTGCTTCTTGGTCTCGATGCTGAAGTGGGTGTCCAGTGCGCCGGCGTTCTGGCGGTTCTGTGCCAGGTTGTCGATGGCGTTGGCCCCGACGGCGTTGACCAGGGCGCGGTCGCCGGCCTCCAGCTTCTGCTCCTTCCGAATGTCGTCGAGCATCTTCTGCGTGATGCCGCCGTCAGTCTTCTGGGCTGTGGCAGTGAGGCTGGCGGCCGCTAAGAGTATTGTCAGTCTAAGCTTCATAAATGTTTCTAAGGATTAGGGGTGTTTAGGAGTTTAGAAGTTTGGGAGTTTAGACGATAGTCTGGAGGCAGATGGCCGTGGATTAAACTAACGTCTAAACTCCAGCGGCTGAAAGCCGCGGAAACTCCTAAACTCCTAAACTCCGAAGTTTACTTCTTGTAGTACTTCAGCGCCTCTGCCATCCAGCCCTGGATGTTCTTGATGCGGTCGGCATCAGAGGGGTGATCACTGAACAGTCCGCCAGAGCCGCTCGACTGCGCTGCCATGCGCTGCCAGAACGACGTGGCCACCTGGGGGTTGTAGCCCGCCATGGCGGCGAAGATCAGTCCCATGTGGTCGGCCTCGCTCTCTTGCTTGCGCGAGAAGCCGCTCGTCCAGAGCTGCGAGCCCAGCTGCGTGCCCAGCGCCAGCAGCTGCTGCGCACCCTCGCTCATACCCGCACCCTGGAGCACGGCGCCCAGGATCTGCGTGCCATATTGCTTCTTGTACTCATTGCTCAGTCGCTCAGCCGAGTGCTTCGCCACGGCGTGGGCGATCTCATGACCCAGCACGATGGCCAGCGAGGCCTCGTCCTGAGTGACGGGCAGCAAGCCCTCGTAGACCACGATCTTACCGCCGGGCATGCACCAGGCGTTGACCTCCTTGCTCTGCACCAGGTTGAACTCCCAGGCGTAGTTCTTCGTCTCGGCAGCCAGTCCGTTGGCATTGAGATAGCTCACCACGGCCTGTGCCAGCTTCTGGCCCACGCGCTTCACCATGGCCGAGTTGGCCGAGTTGGTCGACGCCTTGGCCGACTTCATGAACTCCTGATACTGCTGGTTCGACAGGCTGAGCACGTCGCCGTCGCTCACCAGCAGTGTCTGTTTTCTGCCCGTGATGGGCACTGTCGATGTGGTGCCGCAGCTCGTCATCATCAGGGCTGCCACCATCGTCAGGACAAATAGTTTAAACTTCTTCATACTGTCTTTTTTGTTTTTTATTATGATAGTTAAATAATCTCGTAATTGTTAAGTGATAATTTGTGCGTTGCAAAGATAAGCATTAATTCCCGAACGGCCAAATAATTCCGGAAAAAAGAAGCGCCCTCGCTGTCAGGCTGCAAGGACTGCAGGCCTGGCACGAGGGCGCATTTGCCATTAGATAAAACTTAATAAATTGGGGCGCACTTCGCAGTGGGCAGATCTTCTCCTTTCGTCTTGTGCTTACGGTGTCACCGTGGTCACTGGCACAGAGTAGTTCTTGCCGAAGTATTTTACGTATAGGAAGAGACCGAGATCTTCAACATCAGCATAATTAATGTTATCACGAACATCCTTGAAGTAGATATACACGTCGCCAGCATTGCCATCGCCATTCAAGTCGCCAGGACAGGACTTCAGGCTATAGGTATACCAAAAGTCCCAATAGTTAAATGCTTGCTGGTAGTACCAATGTGTAATATCCAACGTCGATGTTGTCGAAATAGGACTTGAATACCCCGCTTCGTAATTATCTGCGATGCACAACTGACTTGTACTCTCAACACTAACTCCAAATAAGCCATAGTTAGTACCCGTCTCAATGATATTGTATGCATTCAACGTATTAGTAGTGAACTTCACATCAATGGGATAGAGGCTCTCGGGATATATGAGTTCATTGGGATCAGGAATCTTATTACCTCCTTCATCCTCGATAGAGTCCTTATGCTCCATGGGGGGAATCTGGAAGTGAAGCACATAATTATCACTAGTTCCAACTCTCGTCAAAGTAGGATTTATCTTATAGCGGAATTGATCAATGACGAAGACATGGATATAACGAGTCAAGCCAGAATCCTTGTGTTTCACAACAATCCATTCATCTTGAAGTTTACTGCTGAGTTTACCTTCTATCACATTTGTTGTGATCTGGAATTGCTTAGTTCCTTCTACATAAGAAAGTACGGGATCAGTGCAGAATGTTTGTGGTCTTTCCCAATAGACCTCGAAATCATCAGGATTAGTTGATCCAGGCTGTGTAACATCATCTACCTGGCGGAATGCGAAGTCGAGCTGATGAGGACCTACAGTGTTAAGCACTATAGCCGTTGTCTGAGTTGGAAGCAGAATCTGTAGCGTATAATCTTCATCGTTGACATCCGTGATGCTACGATCTATCTCCACATCGGCGTTAATAAATTCCGTTCCATTAATTGCGTCCTTCAGTGTTTCATAGTAAGCTATATTAGGACTCAACATCTTGCAATTAATATAATATGTATTATTGCGAACTACATCATATTTTTTCTGTTCATCATCGTTTAACAATAACACATGGTACACAGTCTTAGTCTCACCCCCATCGTTGTACGTCACCTTAAGAATTGCCTTTAGTGGCTCCAAGTCAGTATTATCATCATCAAATAAGAACTGAGGCTGCGAAGTGTAGTCACCAGTCCGTTGATATGCTACATTGCTTCCAAAAGTTTCATCCTCGTTATCAGAATCCGAGGTCCAAAGGCTATAACGACCGGCGGTTGAATATTCATTCATACCTGCCGTCGCAATCAGCTCAGATGTGTGACCTGCAACTGTTGAGTTTCCAAAATAATTCTCTTTGTTAGTTTCGTCATTCCACCATGAAGATTTTGCAGGAGCTAAATAACCACGTTCACGACCATTATGAATTAACCACTCAATCCTTTCAACGGTATATTCAGATGGTGTGCCCGTTGGATCATAAGACAGAACAACCTTTGCACGGTCGCGAATCATATAGACTTTGCTTGTTCCGGCTGTCGTCGGGTTGAGCCATGTATTCATAGCGTCAGCGCTGGCCTCTTTGTGGTAACCCCAATAGCATATATTCTGGTGACCCTCGTCATCATATGCAGTTGAGAGCTCCATCGAATTCATTACTATCTCTTCGGCTGTACCTACATTGAACGAAAGAGGTGCAGTCAGACTGCGATTGGCTATGAAATGGATGCGGGCAGTAGCCTGCGGTACAGTGCCCTTGATGACTCCTGAATCATAGAATCCTGTTGCGGCAGGATTATCAGGGGTCACGGCAGCATCACGTATACCAAGGTAGAGACCGTTGGCATCGAAGCAAACCATCTGCATCACTTCGACCTTTGTCTCAGTGCCACTGACCATACTCCGAGTTTTAGCCTTGTCAGCGAAGTTGAATGTAATATTGACAGGCATGTCACCTAGCTGACCGACGCCTGAACTAACGATATCTGAGTCATCTGTGCAAGCAACAAAGCCAAGAGCCGTTACTGCTACGAATAATAGTTGTGAAAGGTATTTCATAATCGTTATTAATCTTTATCTCAGAGACACTATTTAGTCAGATATTTCTCAATTAGCTTGTCAAAGCCATTCAGATTATCTATTTCTTCGGCAGAAAGGTCACGAACGCATCGGAGGAAATTACCGTTTGACCCTCCAGTACCAGTATAATTGCTTGGAGATGTTCCACCGCTCAAATTAAAATAATTTGAGCCTTTCAGGACATTATCCATTACCCTATCGTCCACAGGTATGGTTATGTCCCCGAATCGTCCTCCTTGATAATCGCTTATGACTTCTATTTCATCTGCAGTAGGTAGGCGCCATCCAGCATATCTATAGCCATCTGTTCCCACTTCCAAATATCTACGGCAGTGTTCAGCTGCCGAGGCAGCATTCCAACCAGTGGAAACTACGCCTAATTGAGAGGCAATCATGAATGCAGGTGATACCACATCATCCAAGGATTGATTGGGGCCAGGGTTGCCTAATATAGGCTTACCCAAGACATATTTGTCACTGGTAGCAGATATCTGAACAACGTACATATGATTATTAGTGTGACCGGAACCTGTCTGACCTCCTTGAGAAGCCATATTGTTATTGCTTGAATTAATCGTATGCACATGACCATCTGCATCACTCCATACATGGGCATCGAATCGCTCATCATTGTACAACGGGTCATCACTGCGAGTTACCCATTTTTCTGTACCACTATGGTTATGATCCCGATCCCAGTCAACCCAATTGCCAGTTTCGGGGGTTTCAACTGTTGTCAGACGGTAATAGCGGGTACGGACATAATGGGTCTTCTTATACTTTGAACGATGGTAGGTAGTCCAGCGGTAGTAATTATAACCTAAGAAACCTCCTGTTCGCCAGTCCCAGTTGTTGTTTGCTCCATTTGTTTGTGTAGTACCCCAGTACCAATAGCCATCATCACCAAGAACAGCATTGTTCTCACTATTAGAGTATCTACGGTCGTTTCCTTGATTTACGTTCTCTCGGTATTGAGTCTGGACTGTAGAGTTATTTTGACCTGTAGTATAATCATACCGATAGTCGGTCGCATCGTGATCCGTTGGCGTTCCATCATACCTCACAACAGCAGTCGCATTTGGATCTGTCGCACTAACTTCCACTTCTTCTGAAGCATAAGTTCCTTCTTCCCATCCTGCTGCAACAGGATCCCAAGTGTCTTCTCTGGAAGAGATTCCGGTATGGTATGAAGACCAACTACCTGTAAAGCTTTGAATATTATCTGTGGGGAAGTGACGGATAAGGACATCCTCGTATAAGTTGGGGCTGTCTTTCAAATAGACACGCAGCAACATATACTTGATTGCTCGGTTATCAAGAGCAGTCGAGGTGACAGTCACCGTTCCTTTTGAACCGCTTGTACCTTCATCACTTTGCTCTATCGTTACTCTCATATGGTTCCAATTAGAATAAGAGGTCTTCATATTACCATTCTTATCGTAGAACCAACCCCATACAGCATTGGCCGCTGTACTTTCAACAGCCTCACCTTTTTCTTCCGTGGTCGTATTAATCGTAAACAATTTCCATCCAACCTCCGTGCCGGCAGCCTTCAGATAGTTAATAACTACGCTTTGGTCGTCATCGCCGCGGAGGGTGTAGACCTTCGGATTAACCTTGAGATAAAGGTGCTGAACGACATCTACCTCATTATGAATAGCAGCACTATTTGACTCATCGTTCCAGGGCAGGACGGCGTACTGGACGTCCTCGATGACGTCCTCGTCCTCGTGCAGCTCCGAACCGCGGGTGGCGATGGTGGCGTTGATGACGTAGATGTGGTTTCGCTCGATGGCAGTAACATCGCTTTTCACGAGGGGAATACGATAGTAGCCGTATTCGGGCTGTTCCTCGCCTGCCTTCTTATAGGGCACGGAAATGACCAGCGACGGTGCCTTGGTGGCATAGTCGGCAGCGTCCCACTTGTTGGGATAGGAGTAGGTGATGATCTGGAAATTCTTGTCGTCGCCGGCAAACCCATAGGGATGGCGGAGCAGCGTGGCGCTGTTGTGCACCTCGACGCCGTCGCCCTGCGTCTCCGGAGCGAAGACGGGGGCTCCGAAGGCGAAGTTATAGAAACGCCAGGCGGGATTATTGATGATGCTGATCTGCTCGTCAGCGGGTTTGTCGACCCACTCGCCGTCGTCGTTCTTCTCCTGAGTGAGCGACTTGAGGAAGTCGGCGTCGAACTTCACGTTGAGCACAATCTTGGCGGCGGCGCGGTTGAGCGTCACGTTGTCGAACACCTGGTCGAGTGTTGCCGCGTCGGGCGTCCAGTTCTCGCGGATGCCGTCCATCATGAACTCCTTCTGGGTGGTGAAGCCGTAGAGGTTGCCATCGACCTTCACGGCGTCGGCACCAGACTCTGGGACATACTGCTTGTAGATGTTGCCGGAGGGCGTGTGGGCGAACTCGTCGATCCACGGCCAAGCGATGTTGTTAGAAGCCCCGTCGACCACAGCCAGACCGTCGGTGACCTCGTCGGCCACCAGCCCCTTCAGCGCCTCGACGTTGAAGGTTTCCAGGTTCTTCTCGTCCTTGGTCCGCGTGTTGTTGGTGGCCACGTAGATGTTATAGTTCTGACCGATCTCCAGACCCTCGGCACGCCATCGCTCAGCAAGGAAGTTGTTCATCAGTTCCTGGATGGGCGTCTGGGCCGTACCCACGAGGTGATACTGGCGGAGGAACGTGCCGTCGCCATTGCCGTCGGTCACATGCTCGACGAAGACGTCGAGCGTGTTCAGTGCTTTTTCGTTCAGCTCCTCGACCGACGCGGCACGCGTGACGAGGCGTGCCTCCGATACGGTCGGCTTGATGGAGAGCCCCTCGCTGTCGGCATGGCGCATCGCGTCGAACATGCCGGCCTCCTCAGCACATGCCGTCATGCCTCCGACGACGGTCAGGGCCAGAAGCGACTGAGTGAGATAAGACTTATAGCTAGATTTTTTCATAATCACGTGTTACTTTAGCTTTGAACTGTTGTGGGAACCAACGGATGCTTAGCGTCCTGGAAATACATCTTTAACTTTCCGTCGATGGTATACTTTTCTTCGCTGAAGTAGTAGACCCAGATCTCAGACGAGTCGTCGGAGTAGCCCGGCAGGACGTTGTTGTTGAAGGTTACCTTCTGCGGGCCCATGACGGGGTCATTGTAGATGAGCGACACCTTGGCCACGGGGTTCGCGGGCGTTGTGCCTTCCTTGGGCACGATGTAGAAGTAGGTGTAGACATCGTGGCCGGCGGCGATGGTCAGTTTGCCGTTGGTGCTGGTGTCGTATGAGGTGACGACGCCGACATCGTTCTTGTTGGCGCGGACGATCTCGAAGCCGCTGTTGTCGACGGTGAGATCAAAGCTGCCCGAACCGCTGGTGACGAGCTGTATCTGCGGCGAGCGCAGCGGGCGGCCGGCGATGGTCTCGGGGGCTACGGGCGTCTCTACGCGACCGGAGGAGACGGCGATGTGGCTGGTGGCCCATTTCGTATAATCGTCATAGTCGCCGTCGGTGTCGTAGCGATAGAGCCACGAGTCGAACAGTCGCATGTTGGTCGACATGTCGATGGTGTAGTCCAGCTGCGGGGTGTCGATCCAGTCGGCCACCATGGGCTTGATGTAGAGCTTGCCGCCAGAGAAGTAGGAATAGACAATCCACGTGTGATTGCGGACGAAGTCGTCGGCTGCGTCCATGGTGAAGTTGGCCTTCATGATCTCACCATTGGCCTCCGTGCGGTAGTAGATGGTGCCCGTCAGCTGCTTGTCGCTCTCGCGCAGATAGGTCAGGTATTTGGAGCCGACGGTGGCGTCGATATAGGTGTCGTAGGCCTGAGGCTCCATGCCCGACTCGGCATAGACCGACTTCTCGGGCTCGTCGAGCTCGGTGATAGCTGTGGTGGCGATGAGGGCGTTGACGGCGACGGCGGGGGTGCCTGTGGCGTCGCTGCCATAGAGCAGGGCGTCGCCCAAATACTTGTCGGCGGTGATGTTGGCCACCTTGTCGCCATTGTAGGGGGCAGTGTAGTTTTCTTCAGACTGCGAGGGGAAGAGTTTCTCCTCCTCAGCGATGACGCCGCCGTTGATCTTGATGCCAGTGACCTCGACGCCCTCTAAGAACTTCTGGCGGGCGAAGGCGAAGCGCACCTTAGAGACGGCACGCGTCAGGTTGATGGTCTCAAGGTTGGTCTTGACGGCCTTGTTCTCTGTGACCTGCCAGTCCTTCTTTATCTGCGAGTACGGCAGTCCCGTCGCTGGCACGGTCTGGGTCTGGCCCTCGGGGGTGAAGGCGGTGCCGGTGAGCATCAGCTGGTCCAGCTGCTCGCGCGTCATAGCGTTGGTGAGGTCGGTCAGCCCTGCACTTTCGGCATTGCCGATGACGTAGACGTCGACGGGTCGGTCCTGGTTGACGATGTACTGCGGAAGACTCATCGTCACGGATGTGCCGACGGTCTCGGGGCTCTGGAAGTCGAGCAGCTGTCCGTTGGTGCTGTCGAAGAGCCACACTTTGAGGCTGTGGAGCGTCTCCTCGCCGCTGACGTAGTTGACGTCGTCGAGGTAGGCGCGGGTGAACTGCTCGCCTGGCGTCTGCAGATAGATGGTCAGGGGGCTGCTCATCAGAGCCTCAGGATCCTGCTCCAGCTCGGAACAGCCGACGGCGAGCAGTCCTGTCAGGGCCAATGCCCCGAATGCCATTGTATTTCTAATAGTATGCTTCATCATTGCTACTAAGCTTTATTATTTCAATTCAATACCGGCAGGTGTCACCATGCGCCACTTCGTCACGCCGAGCGAGAGCTGCAGCTCGGCGGCGCTGAGGGGCGGGATGACATAGTAGGCGTTCTTCAGGTCATTGACGGAGAAGGTCACTTCGGTGACGTAGTCCTGACAGAAGACGCGGTTCTTGGCGTCCGTGTTGGCATCATAGTTCGTATGTCCGTCGACGGAGAGCTGTCCGACGAGGTAGAACTTGCAGCCCGGGGGCACGATCTGGTCGTCCTCGCCAGTGACGATGGCAACGTCGCTGTTGTTCTGAAGCTCGACGGCGATGTTGACGGCCTCATCCTTCTTGGTCTCGAGGACCAGGGTGTGGGTGGGATCAGTGGCATTGATGGTCGTCGAAATCTCGCTGTCGTAGACCGTGAAGGCTTCAGCACCGTCCTTGCTCTTGAAGAGGAAGTCGACGGGGCACTGCTGGCCGACGAGCACGCCCGTGACCGCCAGGTCGCTGATGCTGATCTCATTGTCTTCCATATCCTTCAGGATGTCGGCAGCGGCAGTGAGCTTCATGTCGAGGCGACCTACGGCATACTGAAGTTGTTCGCGGACGGCGATCGACTGTGTCTCGGGCTCGACGTACCACTTCTCCTTGGCATAGGTGCCAAGCACGCCGGCCCAGGTGTCCTGAGCGCTGTAGTCGCTCTGCCTGGACTCATAGTCGGTGTTGATGCGGCTGTTGGTGCGATACCACAGCTCGGCGGGCTTCACGAACTTCGTCACGTCGACGTTCATGGCGCCAAGGTTGTTCTTGTCGGTGACGGCGACGAACTTCATGTTGTCCGTGTCTGACTCGTCCCAAATCACGGCGGCGGTGCCTTCGGGCAGACCGAGGTCGGCGGGATAGCCTTGGCAGTCAGTAGGCAGCTTCACATCGGCAGGCTCAGGCAACGTCTCGGGCAGGTTCTCTTGGGCGAGAATTGCTTTCAAGGCATCACTGACACCAGCTGCGGCGGGTGATTTCTTCAGCACCTCGTAGACCTCGCGTACGAAGGCCTCAACACTGGCCGAAGAACCTGCCTTCATCTTTTGGACCATCTCATAGAGGCCATTGAGGACGGGATAGTTCGCAGCGTCAGCCCAGTTCTTGTTGAAGATGCTATTCAAATAGGTGATGATGGCATCGCCTTTAGGGCCGGCAGCCTTACCTGTCTCTACGCTATTGACAATCTGGACGGGGGAGAAGCTGATGCCGCTAGGCTGCGCACTGGTTAGTCCTTCAGGAGTCAGCTTGCCCGTCGTCGTTGCTGAGGAGCGTCCGTAAATCAGGAATGCATTGGTGCCGACGGGAATGGTGATGTCGAAGAGATTAGAATTACTGCTGAACTCAAAACTTGTGAAATCAGCCAATGCTTGATTGTCAGCAACACGGCTGTCGGTAGCTTTGACGGTCTCATCAGCAGAACGGGGAAGGGCGAAGGGGATGAGCACAATGTCCTCCATGCCCCGAAAAGCCAGATCTGACTGAGTGGCCGCATCTGTCATTCGAGTGCCGGTCTTACCTGAGACTGACAATGACAACTGTGCTGTGACTTGTTGGGCCGGCACGTTCAGAAACTCCGCCTCATAACTGCTGCAGGCAGAAAGTGCCAGACTTGCTGTCAGGAATCCTGATATGTAAGTGTATTTTGTCATCGCTGTATTTATATGTTCAATTCTGATTGTTCACTTGTATGATGAGCCTATGCATCAGATGATGATGGGATAGACAGAGCCCTTCTCCCACTTCACGTCGACGCTTTCGCCAAGATCAGTATCGTAGAGGCGGACGACACCCTGATCGTCGATAAAGCCTACAATGATCTTCAGCTGTCCGGCACGTAGCGGGTGGCGGATGGAAAGAGTGGTCTTGGTGGTGGTGCCATCGGCCATAGTGACATAGGTCTCGTATTGCCAGATGTTCTCACCGCAGTCAGCATAGAGGAATGGCTGGTCGGTCTGTGTGACGGAACGTGTGGTGTAATTCAAACTGCGTGCATTCGAGCTGGGCTCGCGTGAGGGATAGCTGACGCCGCAATAGGCAATCCATTTGGTAGTATCGGGCAGGTTCACTTTGTCTGAGAGAACCATGGGCGAGTTATCGTAGAAATAAGTGCTGTCGGCCACGTTGAACGCTGTGGCGAAGCCAGATGTAAAGACTTTAATGTCGGTGTATTTACAGGTGCGCGGATCGAGCACAATGGCTGCTGCGCTGTTTGCTATATAAAGAGGCATATGGTAAGTATGGATGCCCCTTACCATATTGGTAAAAGCATGGCGTCCGGTGAAGATGCCACTCTTCTGAGAGGCGATGGTAGCATCGCCAGTGGGGAGCTTGATGGCTGCCTGGTTATAGGAGTCGCCGTTCTGCAAGGCAAGCACATTGTTGCCCTGAAGGTTGGCAATAGCCAGATGGGTGTAGTCCTCGATGGGCAGTTGCATGTTGACGTGCTTGGTCGAGGCGCTATTCATGTCCTCAGTCTGCTGGTGCTGTCGGACATTGCTGAGATAGAACGACAGGTCGAGGTCGCGTCCGTTGTCGGTAAACACGCCGCTGAGGTGCTGGTGCAGAGCATCGGCGATTCCGGGACGGTCACTCAGTGTACGGGCGAGTTCCAGGTTTTCATTAGTCACCAGACGCAGCTCATAGTCGGCCTGCATGTCGATGTAACAGTCGTCAAGGTCATCGTCGATGAAACCGCACGACGTTAGGAGCAGAGCCGGCATTAGCAGGCTGCAGGCACAAAGGGCGTTAATCTTCCTGTTCATTTTCATTTTTCTTCTATATTGTTACATGTTTGCCACAGGTGTTCATCATCTTGTGGACTTCATCGAAAAGGGGGGAGCGCCAAGGGCGCGGGTGTTGTTGTCTTCTTTTTTTATAATTCAGGGGCGCGACGCGATTCATCGCGCCCCTGAACTTATGAGAGGTAAATTGATTTACTCGCCAATGACGATATCGAAGGTGTAACCCTTCTGCCACGTGAGGTCAACGCTCAGACCGAACTCGAGCTTCGGAGCACGCAGGTCGGGGATGGTGTTGTAAGCAGTGCCTTCGAGCTTCTTCACGAGGAACTTGGCGATAGTCTTGTAGTCCTGCTGGAAGATCAGTTTGGCATTGCCAGTGGTAGCACCATCAGCAGCAACGTTAGAAGGATCAGCGAGGTTCAGCTGACCAATCAGATAGAACTTACCATTGGCAGGAACGATGCCGTCCTTACCAGTGAAAGCCTTACCCGTCTCGTTTTTGAACTCCAGAGCCACGTTGACAGCCTTCTGGTCTTCAGCGGTCTCGAGCACGAGAATCTGCGAAGCCTTCTTATAGTCATCGGCATCAAAGGTCTTATTGATGAGATCGGTGTCGTAGATAACCTGAGCAGCAACAGGAGCTTCATCGGTGCCAGCGAGGGGCTTGAACTGCCAGTCGACGTTCTTCTGGTCGCCAACGAGAATACCAGTGAGCGTGAGCTTGTTGACGGGAACAGACTCGACTTCCTTCTCTTCGGTAGTTCCAGTGGCTTCGTCGATGACGACTTCCTTCATGACTTTCAGCTCAGCTGCCTCGAACTTAACCTGAGCCTCGAAGTTGCCAACGGCATACTGCAGAGGATTGACAAGAGCAACAGACTGAGTGGAAGCCGTCACGTTCTTCTCGGCAGCTGTCAGGCCCTCGATGAAGGCCTTCCAAGTGTTATCGCCGACATTGGTCGACTGGATCTCGTTAGAGGCACGGATACCAGTGTTCACGCGATACCAGAGCGATGCGGGATAAGCATAGCTGTTGGCACCCCACTTCACGCCAGTGATGAAGTCCGTTGTGACGTACTTGAAAGCGCCTTCAGCGAATGTCAGAACAGCAGCACCGTCGGGGATACCAGCCACAGCAGTAAAGTCGGTAGCAGCATTGACAGCATCGATAGCAGTCTGCACAGCGGCCTTGACCTTCACGTCGATACCGTTCTCAGCGTCGCCAGTGTTGTCTTTGAGGATAGCCTTGAAATCGTTGAGGAAAGCCAAGACGTCGGTCTTAGCACCGGCCTTCAGGCTGATGAGGGTCTGATAGGCGTTGGCATAGAACTCGTTGTCAGCAGCCTGGATAGCGCTCCAAGCTGCTTCTTCCTTGCCGACATAGGGAGTACCCTTAGTGCTGGCCAGAGTGTTGAGAGCCTGAACAATAGCAGATCCATCGAGAGCACCGGTAACGATGGGCTTCAGCTCAAACTTGACATTAGCAAGGTTGTCGAAGGGATCGGCAGGGCTCATGGTCAGAGAACCGTTCTTAGCGTATTCGGTACTGACCTCGGGCTGGGCATAGACGACGAAGGCATTGGTGCCGACGGGAACGGTGACCTCTTTGTACCACTTGTCGAGGGCATTGGTGTGATCAGCAAGACCGAGATCCTCAGTCAGCGTGACAGTACCCTGCTTGGCATCCGTAACAGCAACGGGATTGGCATCAGCCTGAGCTGCGGTCACATAAGGAGCCAGGTAGATGTTTGCCTGAGGAATAGTACGATAAGCATCAAGCGTACCATTGTCCTGCGTAATTGCAGTCTGCATACGGGTAGCATACTTGCCGGGCAGGTTGATGGAGAACTCAGCCTTGACGGCCTTGCCGTCGAAGGTGGGGTTAACCTGTGCCACTTCGTCTTCTGACGAGCAGGCAACGAATGTGAGTGCCATGGCGCTCATCATTCCGAAAACTAAATACTTTTTCATCTTGTTTTGGTTTGAAATTAAAAAAGTGGATTAATAAAAAAAATTAGTTGTCTCTATGTTTCTTATTCTGTCGACTAACTCTCAACTCTCAGTTCTCAGTTCTCAGTTCTCACCTCTCACTTCTCCTCCAGCTGCTCGAGGTTCTTGCGGGCGTCGGCGTTGCCGTCCAGGTCAGCCTTGCGGAACCAGCGGATGCCCTCGTCCTCGCGGCCGAGCATGTAGTGGCAGCAGCCGAGGGCGTTCCACGAGCGGTGGTCGGCCTGAACCTTAGGCATGGAGAGGATGTCGTAGGCCTCCTGGTACTTGTCCTGGCGCATCAGCTCGACGGCCTGGTTGATCAGGCGGGCGATCTCGTCGGGCACGTAGTCCCAGTAGACGCGCAGGTAACCCGAGTTACGCTGGTCGGCCAGCAGGGTGCGCAGCAGGAAGCGGTAGGTCTGGCCGCCCTTGATGGCGCGCAGGCGCTGCTCGCGGCGGTCGAGGTTCTTCTCGTTGTCGATGATGTCGAGCACCTGGTCGAGCTCCTCCATCGTGATCTGCGACAGGTCGGCATCGGTCAGCGCCAGGTCGTAGGCGTCGACGCCGAGCTGCTTGGCGTCCATCTTCTGCCCCTGCTTCAGCAGGCGCACGTCG
>Ga0310695_10000909_pt1 | contig 72401 bp, 105 predicted proteins | sample RumenRJG_04DNA_FD_203882 | JGI IMG/M metagenome (GOLD analysis project Ga0310695, IMG submission 203882) | Bovine rumen microbial communities from Lethbridge, Alberta, Canada - RJG_04 (v2) (version 2) | ecosystem: Host-associated > Mammals > Digestive system > Stomach > Rumen | place: Canada... | reverse complement strand
TTAACTGATAAATATTGCTTTCAATTTCCGTTATCTTATCAAGTGCAAAAGTATCTCCCTTAATTGCATTACGAATATTTCTCGGTGTAATCTTGTTTTCTTCTGCAACAATTTCGGCTTGAATAATTGCATTGTGTTCTTCTGTCGTTAGTGCTACTATATCATAATCAACAACTATAACATCTTCTTGCTCGGTATATCTTTCAACTAACTTTTCTTCTTCTTTGTTAAATGTCGGCTTTTCTGTATATTCTATCGTCTTATAACCTAACTCTTTTAACTTTTCTTCCGTTGGGTTAGTTATCGTTGTGTTTCCGTCTTTTACTATTCTTCCTGCAACTACTAATCTTCCGTCTATAAGTTTTCCAAACATATTTCCCCCTTATCCTTGTTGTCCGTTAAACCATAATTTGTTGTTGATTTTTATGTATGTTTCTTTTAAATCTATTGTACCTGTAAACAAAGTTGTGTCTCCACCACCACCCCAATTTCCAATTCTTAAATAAGACAATGAACTTGACAATTTGCTTGACGAAGTTACATCTGCACAAGTTGTCCAAGTAACATTATCTGTTGAATAATCCAAAATATAATGTGTTCCCGTAAATCTTAATCTAAGATAACTATTTTCAGGTATTCTTGAACTTAAACCGACACCACTTGCAATATCCCAAGATGAGCCATTAGAAGATAAATACAATGATGATGTTCCTATACTACAAGTTATTATGTTTTGTAAATTTGAGCCGAGAATATAAGAACCTGTATTTGTGCCAATTTTGATTTTAATTTCCCAATCGTCTGCTTGAGATAAAATAATTGCATTATCAATTTTTAAGTAGTTTGAATTATTAAACCCACTAACCACACCGTCAACAATCGTAGGACTGCCGACTATCGTGTAGCCTACTACTGCTTGGAGATTGTATTTCGTTGAGCCGAGCTTGATGTAGGAATTGGGTAGGCTTATACTTCCTGTGAAATAAGTTGTTGTTCTTGCTCCAATATTAGAAGTTCCCAAATCTTCGGATAATATGTATGTGTCAGAGTATAATTCTCTTGTATAATTTATTCCATCAGTTGATATTAGCAATTCAAAAGTATTATTGGCTACATCATTTATAATCTTTATCCAATATTTTTCTCCCAAAGTTAAAGCAGTTGCTCCGTCTAACCAATGATTACTTCCGCTTTTTCTTAACTGTGCAGATATTTTTCTATTTGTAGCAATATAGATATAATTCGTTCCAAACATCAAAAATGTATTTATTTGTGTCAAAGAAGAACTTGGCATTGTTAGACACAAAGTTATTTCAGTTTTCTGAGAAAAAGTAAGATTTTCTTGCAAAGCCAAATAATTACTACTACTAAACCCACTAAAAACACCGTCATTTTCGGTTAATGTTCCCTTAATCGTTGCATACATTACTTGTGTCTTTTTCTTCATCATAAGTTCATAGAACATTGACATAAGCCACCCCCTTTATGAAGCACTGCCAAAATTATCTATCTCTGCAAGTCCGTTACGAATTGCGATACAATAGACGGTATCGCTCTCAAGTTCAGGTGCAGAGCCACCACCCCATCTCAATGTATTTGGAACGGACAATGTTATCGTTCCTGCTCCTGTTGTAAAATATATTATGCTTTCATAATCACTTGTTTCTACACTTGATATCGTTAATGAAGTCAAAGCAGTTCCAAACTTGTATATCGTATTTCCTTCTACTGCCAAACCTGTCGCATCTCCGTCTGTTACTATTGTAGGTTTCTTGAGATACGAAGGCAAATCTATATCACCTGTCGCATTTATTTCTTCTACACCTTTCCACCAAAAATCGCCGTTAGATTTAATTGAGCAACCTTCCATATCAATATAACTTCCCCATTCGTTATCCGTGTCTTGAGTATCTACATAACCTATAATCCACTCTCTGCCTGAAGAAAATTTTGTGCTATCCGCAATTGTTATTACTATTGTATAGCTCGTTTCGTTTTTCCCTTTGATTGATAAAGTGTAAGCAGTTCCGTCAAAAGCAAATTTAAAATAATAATCGGCATTTTCGGTAAATGTGTAACTTCCTCTTTCAATTATAAGCCAATCTAAACTTTGACCTCCCTCAAAATTAAGTTGCAGAACAACATCTCCATTTTCTATTCCTATTTTTGACGACCAACTGCCACTTTCGCCGAATAAATATTGTTTTGTTTTTGTCTTATAATTGCATAAAAAAACACATTCAAAACTATTTGCTGTTGTAATCATTGCACCGAAATCTTTAATTTCATTAGATAATGCAATTATATCTCCATCAACTTTGTTGCCTATTTGCAAATATTTATCGTTTGCAAAACCACTATATTTTGTGCCTTCTCTCGTTACAGTTCCATTTTCAACAACATTTAATATTTTTATTTTGCCGGTTGTTCCTCCGCCACCACCTGAGCCACCAAATCCCATATTTTCAAAATGTAAAGGCATAGTTATACCCCCTCTGCAACATTAAATTCTGCAACATTTTTCTCTGACCTTATCCAAAGAAAATTGCCACTTTCACAAGTATAACCGACCTTTTCGTTTTGTTGAATAATAAAACCAATTTTGTCTGTCGTTGGAGCATCTGCTTTAATACAAAGATATAACGGTTGATATCCTTTATTTTGGATAGTATAAGAACTATCTGCCACAAAAGAATATCCCGTTACTTCGTCCAACTTTTTCCATACTTTTCCTACTTTAAACTGTCCAATGTTCGCCATTTTCTTCCTCCTATGCTAATGCTTTAAATCCCTCTATTTTCCAAGAAACAGATTTGCATCTATCATCCGAGCCGACTCTTAATATTTGTATATTCATTCCTGTCGTTGTTTTTAATCTTATACCACCACCGAAATTTACCGCTCCTGATTTACTTTCTCTTTCGCAAGTATAATGTTCATCGTAAGTTGTATCTTCCATTTCTATTGCAAAAGCAACATCAAAATTTGTTGAATATTGTGTGTCATTAAACACTTGTATTCCATATTGTTCTATCCAACCATTACTCCATAATCTATATCTTACACCTGTTATTTTTTCTTCTTTAATTACTGCTCTTTGCGAGAAGTATAACCAATCGTAAGATAATCCCAAATCTACCCATTGATAACTGCTATTTTGTTTGTAAAATGTTATATTATCATAAGTAAATACATCTGCTCCAATTATAGCATAAAGGTCGTTTCCCATAGAAGTCCAATTATAATTTCCTCCTCCGTCAACACCTCCAATATAAAACGAGTTTTCGGAAGTAACGAAACACCATTTTCCTTGTGTATCTACACTTGGAGTCGGTAAATCGCCTTGTGTTGCTACTATTCTATACATCTGTTCAATCTTTCTTGCGAAATAAATATTTCCTGTGTTGCCTAAAACATCTTCAACAGGCTCATTTGGAGAATTTTTCAATGCCTTTATATCATAATGATTTAATCCTTGAGAGAATTTAAGAACTGTTCCTTTTGGGTATCCTGATATTGCAGTAGAAACGGCACTATCAAAAGACATTCCTTTTAATAGAATGTTCCATAAATCTGTTTGATTATATATATTTCCTATAACAGAACCCCAATTATTCAATGTTTTCCAATAAGTAGCCCAACCGGCAGTAACTTCGGGCTCTATATTTGTGTTATCTGTTATTGCTATATATATCTTTCCGTTTTTCAAAACAATACTTCTGTTTGAAAAATATTCGGTTTGAGAGTTCCACTCTGCTATACCGGCTTGAAACAAGTAAGCTAACTGAGAAGTTATCACATAAAATAAAGAATTGTGATCTTGAAGATAAGGAGCATCAGAAGAAGTTACAATTGCTCTCATACCCGTTTCCCAATTTGCTAAACTTTGTAATATTCCTACATCCTTAGAATATTGGTCGTTACTATTATTATGAGAACCAACCACTCCTAAATCAGATAAATTTGCATTTTTACCGAAAATCTTTTGATATACTCTATCTAAAGCCATATTTTACTCCTTTTAATCCCTTACGACCGTTAAAGAACATCCCATAGGTCTTGGGAAATATTTATTAAAAAAAACATTTAAGATATCTTGGTTATTTGAAACCTCATATAAATCACTACTTATATGATACTCTAAGTTTTTATCATTTTCAACTACATATATCTTATTATCAAAAACAGAAAGAGCTTGGTCTATAAAACCTAACGAAAGAGGTTTGTTCTTAAGAGAGATAATCATTTTTAATATCTTTCTATATGTTTCATCAGAAATGTTGTAATATTGATAACTTGAATATCTATACTCTGCATACGGATAAGTCTTTTTAGATTCTGTATATTCGCTATACCCTTCAGACGGGTTAATACTTCCATCGTATTCTGCATATTTAAAAGTGTTATCAATTGGTATAGGAAGAACTCTGTCGTAACCAACATATTTTCCTATAACATCTAATTGTTTTCCAATAGCAGTATCTAAATTATAAGCATTTTGTATTTGTGTTGGAAATATATTTCCGTTAGTATCTGAAAACATTGCCGTAACTAAAGCCTCAATTGTAGCTTTAGCTTTCGGTTTGTTTTTATATTGTAATATCAACAAGTTGGTAAAATATTTTTTTAAATTTTCCATTATTGATTATACTCCGTTACTGTGATATTTGCCACAGGTATTCTTATAAATTCGTCAGGATTTGGGTTTATAAATGTTATCCAATTAGAATTATCTTCCGATATCTCTAAAGAAGTAATAACTATATTCTCAACTCCATCTGATAATGCTTTCATTATAGAAGTAACACTCAAAGTTTGTTTTACTTGAGGTTTTGTATTATCACTTATAATTGATTTAATTAAACCTTGATTCAAAGTTTCGTCCAATATAAAACAAGTTACTCTACAATATATAGGTTTTTCTTTTGCTAAAGTCCAATATGCTACGAAATTATCTTCGTCAGGTCTTTGAAGAGAATAAGAAATTTCAGTTATCTCTTCTCCTGAGCTTGAAGAACTGTCTCCTAAATGTCTCATTGGAGTTCCTGCTATTCTATAATACAATATAGTTTCTGCTATCTTCTTATTTGTTTCTCCGTCTGATACTGCATTTTTAATTACTATCCAAATTCCGTGAGCAGGTATTTGATTAACATCTTCAGAGTTTCCTTTATTTTCTTCAACTCCAACATATTGTATATCAGGAGAAATATTGTATAATGCTTGCTTTAATGTTTCAATCGTTCCAAAATTCCCAATTTGCTCTGCCGATGCAGTTCTTCTTATTCTCAAAGAAGAATCACTTTCTTCATCTGTTCCTATATTTTCAGTCAAAGTTGCTTCATTGGTTACACTTTCAACTCCTGCAATTGGAGTATCTATATTTGTAATTGTTCCTTCTGTAAAATTTAATGCACCGTAATTTATAGCAACAAAAGGTATAGTCAATTCGTTTCCATCTACTCCTGAAGTTGTTGTTACCGGAACAAGAGCATTTCCTGAGTTATCAGAAACTTTAAAACATTCTTCTATCGGATAAAGGTCTTGACCTTTTAAAACCGCCGAACCGTTAAAAGTTACCTTTATATTTGTAATCGTTTTAGTGCCTTGTTTTCTTGTTATTCCGTTAAGTTTAACTCTTTGGTCTAATATAACTCCTACTGCTTGGTCCGGGTCAAAAGAAGCATTTATATCTTGAAGCAACTCTCCATAACTAACCATTAATTGAGAAATTACATTTATCAATTGTGCATCAGGAGTATTTTGGTCTAAATTAATATTTGCTCCATAAATTGTGTTAAACGAATTTATTAAATTGTTTAATAACTCTGTTACACTATTTACTTGCAATCCGTTAGAATCTAATATGTTTGGCATTATTATCCCCCTACTTCCGTACTATCTGTTATTGTACCAAAAATCGTATCTACTGTATATTCTAAAATCAAACTTCTATCTTCATTTTCTATTATATTCAAACTTATTATTTCTTTTACATACAAAGATTGCAAAATACAAAGTCTAACATTTATTTCTACTATATCCTTAGTATATTGTCCTCTGTTACCAAGAATATTAAACCAATCTATACCAGCGGTCAAATCAAAGAAACAATCATATTTAATAGACTTTAATCTTGTCTTTATATTGTTGATTGTAGAAACTAAATTATCTCCATAATCTTGAAGATTGTTTCCAAAACACCAATCGCCATTTTTGTCTATATTTCTCATTTTTACAAACATTTTTTACTCCTACGGATTAGGAACAGATGTGTTACTGCTTCCACTCGTAACTCCACCGTGAGTATGTTGTGTAAGTTTTATCTCTCCTGCTTCTCCTGTTCCTGTTATTTCTCCTGAAGATTTAATCGTTCCGTTTACTGTAACATTCCCATTTATAACAATACCACTATCGCTAAGTTCAATCTCACTATTTTTATATTTAATTCTTACTCCATTTGTAATATAATTATCGATTTTTGTCAAGATGTTCTTTATTCCAAGAAGAGCTACCGCACCATTTAATCCGTGCATATCTTGAGAAAAAGCAGGTTTATAACCTTTTCCCTCAACCCAATTATCAAGGTCTCCATCACAAAACAAAACTATACAGTCATCTCCTTCTTGTATAGGAACTTGAATACTGAAGTTTGCTCCACTTATAAAACTTACAGGTACTCCTGACAATAAAGGATAATTGTCTATCTTAATATCGGCAGTTTGTTTGTTTGCATAGAAAGCCTTTATCTTTCCAACCTTAACACAATTGAAGCTCTTTAAAAGATTTGCTTTATTTCTTTCAAGAACATTCTTTTGGTTGATATTTCCCATAGTTTCATAATCAATCATTTATTGCCACCAATTTATCTATTCCCATAAAACAAGTAAATTCAGTTCTTAAAGTATCACATACGGCAGGAGATATTGTTCCACTATGCTTAAATCCTACAACTTTTAATCTTCCACCTATACCATACTCAGTAGTTCTCGAATCTAAATAAATACTTCCTCCACATCTAAAAGAAGGCTCAAATAAAGAAACAAACTTTACAGTAGCCCATTGTCTTATCGGAGTACTTAAAAGACCTGTTTTAGAGGTTATAGTTATATCTTTACTTTTAATATATTCGTTATCTTTCAATACACATAAATCAGGATAATCAAAATACATTCTATATAAAGGAGCATTGTCATTCTGTTGTTGTTTAATTAAATCATTCATTGATTTAACTATATCATTCACAACATCCCAAGTACTTTTTTTTGTAAAAGATTTATCTCTTGTAAACTTAAATTTAAAATCTTTACTTATTTTTAAGTTTTCTTCGTTTATTCCCATATCTTTGGCTAATCTTTTAAAGACTTCTTTTTCAGTTGTTCCTGCTTTAAATTCGGTTGACAAATCAACTTCATTTTTTTCAGGCAAATCAAAAGCCTCAATATGAGTAATCATATTAGTGCCTTGTCTATACGAGTAAGCTCTTTGTATCCTTCCGTAAAAAACTAAAGGCATACCGTTTATAGTTTTCTCTATATTCTTTCCTGTGAGTATTTTTTTATCATACTTAGTAGAATCTTCTTCACTATACCCTGCATATATAATTATTTTCTTATATACTGCTCCGTGTAATATAGCATCGTAGTATATATTATGCCTCGTATCTTTAGACAAATTATATATATCCAAACTCATTTTATTTGTAGTAGCATATATACTTCTGTCAATTGTTAAATTTATCGTAAACTGAGGTCTTATAATAAGTTCGTGAGTACCCTCTATAAATTCAATAGCATCGATAGTTTCTCCGTTAGCAAGTGTTTTTTGCTTTGTTACGGGATGTTCTCCAAACTGTATAGAAATTAAATATTGTCTATTAAATTTATATTTTTCCATAATACCTTTTGTGTAATTAAATCGTCTGGCTCTAACAAATATACTCTTGCTCTTTTAGTAGTAAAATCTTCAAAAAACATAGGTTCACTATCTTGTTCGCACTTTACGGCGACTCCAAAACCTATTTTATCAGACCATTGTTTCAATATATTCGGAACACTTGTAACTCTTATTCCGTATATCTTAAAGTTTTCCGAAACTAAATCTAAAAACCATCCTTGTACTGCTTGGTTATAATTAAATACCAATTGATAGTTCTCTTGTTTTGAGTTTATTATATTGTATGTTCCTTGTTCTGTCAATTCTATCTGTTGCATAAAAACTCCTTAAAAACCTATACCCATTTGTATGTTTTTAGGTAAAAGGCTTGTATTATTCATAAGAGTCTGTGTATTATACAAAGTATCAGTATTTGCGATATTCGTAACTTCTGTAATCTTTGAAACAGGAGAAGATTGTAAACTTTTAAATATCGAAGAAACCTTCTCTTCTGTCGTAATTACAGATTGTTTTACTACATTAAGAGTTTGTTTAACAAAATCTCCTGCCATCTTTTCTTCTGTTGCTATCGGAGGAAATGCAGATTGTCCTACTATTTCAGGAGGCAACTCGGTAACTTGTTTCTTATTCTCTTCTATTGCTAATCCTTGACATTTAACTTTTGTATATGTGTATTTAACTTCTGCTTTTCTTAAATGTTTGAATTTTATTTTTATCTCTGTAACATACTTTGTGTTCTTAGGTTGGTTAGCAGAGAAATCTAATATATACATACTATCTAAAATACAAAAAGGAGTAACTATCGTAAACTGTGTTCTGTTCATCCAATAGTCTCTAAACATAGAAACGATTTTAGATTGTCTTGTTTGAGGTTTATCGTCTCCCTTTGAAGATTTTATAAAATTCGACAAACTCTTATATGTGTTATAAGCACTTTGAGCCGTATTTAATATATCTTTAGCTTGGTTCATTATGTTTGGAACGAAGGTTGATAACGACCCCATTCTATTATAATAAGAGTTTACCTTATTAAAAGCCTTTTGTATAGAATCTGTATTCTCTTCTTCATCATAAGGAGTTATGAGTGTTTTTTCGGATATCTTTCCTGAGACTTCAAGTATTATAGGTTTTAAAGCTATATGGTCTTGAATTGCTATATTTTCTTCTACATAATGGTCTGTTATATCGGAAGTAAGATTAATTCTGTAATCTTCTTTTAAATCAAAAATAAAGCCCTTATTTCCACCTTCTTTTAGATTTGCAGTTATACCTACTATTGTTTCGTCAGTAGGATTTATATCTTCATTATATCCTTCTTGCGGGAATATAAGTGCTTGTAAGGAACTTATAGCATTGTTCGCCAATCCTGTTATTTGGTTAATAGTTCCAAGATTCCAATTACCAATCTTTTGATTAACATCTATTTTAGAGTTTAGTTTTAATTGACTTAAGTCCATATTTTCTCCTATTGATTAAGTTCAATAAAAGTTCTTATATTTTCATTTTCAATATTATTTGTTTCAACTTTAGCTTTTCCTTCATTATCTATCTTTATAAGCATTTCAATAGCTCTTTGTGCAGATGAGCCTGGCAAATACATACTTGAACCTAATCCTCCTGTCGCAAGTCCAGCCCATCCTTCTTTTGTTGTCAACATTTTTGCTAAGTATCCAAGTACATTATACATTGGAACTTTTATGGCTGTAATAAATTCGTTTATATTTTTAGCGGCTTCTGCCCAAGCCTTTATTGCATCTTCATCATAACCAGGTTTTGTTCTATCTATTTCGCCTCTATACATAGCAGCCCACAAATCATAAGATAATCCCATTTGGCTACCTAAAGCCCAAGAAGTTTCCGCAGGAAGTCTTTGTAGTCTTTTCTCGATTTCAAGTTCTATATCGTCCATTTTGTCTAAAGCACTTACACCTAACATCGCAAACGGAGCAGCATTTCCCATACCGAGTTTGATAGCTCCAACTTTGCCAAGCATACTTCTTTTCCAACTTCCATAAGTTTGAGCAGAAATACCAGCTCTTTGCATCGCAGCTAAGCTACCACCAAAAAAACCACCTTCAGAAGCTCCTCCTTCAATTGTTCTTTCATATCCTAAAGAAGTTTGTGCAACTGAATTTGCTAAACCAACACCTTTCGAAATATATCTGATAGCTTGACCTGCTATCATACCAGCTATACCAAGTTTTCCCCATTTAAAAAGCAAAGCATTAAACAATTTCTTACGATTTTTTTCTTTTTCTTTGAACTCTTTTTGTTGTTCTTTAAGTTCTAATTTCTTTTTCTTTTCATCGAAGGCTTTGTTTTCTTTAAGAGCTTTATCGTGAAGAAGATTCATTTTTGTGTTCCATTTTTCTTCACTCATAAATTTTCTTGCTCTTTCTTCTTGGTCTCTTTTAAGTTGTATTTTTTGTCTTTTTCTTTCTAATCCTTCTTCTTTAATAGTCTTTGACATATAAGGCAAAAAATCTTTTAACATATTTTCTATAAATGTTTGCTTTGCTTCTTTAGAAAGATTTTTATATTCTTCTCCAAAAGCTCCCATACGAGCTTTGCTTGTAAGATACGACTTTGTTCTTTCTTTTAAATATTCTCTATAATTAGAATCGTATGTTTTGTGCCTTTGCCATTTATCAAAAATATCTTTAAGTAAAGGCTGGGTCATTCTGTTTATAGAAGATTTTTTTAATTTTGCATTTCTCTCTATCGCACGAACAAAGTCTGCTAATCTTTTTTCGGCTTGTGAGAAATCTGCATCTATTGCTATCTTGCCTTTTACTTCAGGACCCATTTTTAACCTCTATAATCGTTTTTTTGTCTTTCTACTACTATTCTTTCATAGTTTGATATAAAATCTTCGTACTTCAATATTTGTATCACTTCTCTTGCAGTAAACTTTTTTACTTGCTCTAATGTTCCATATCCTAATTTTACTATTCTGAATATTGCTAAAGCTACCGTATCTCTAACTTCTATTTTTGGACTGTAAGAATCATCGTCCTTTATAAAACTTGATTTAAGAATTACAAAGGACTTGTCATAAAAGGGGCAGTATTCAGGTCCAATACTTTTAAACTTATAGGAACATAAAATCCCCTCATTTTAATATCATTAAAAAAAGACCAATCTTTTATTTCTTGGTTATCAAAAAAACTTTTCTTTAACAAAGGTAAAAGAGCTTCTTTTACACTATCTACCGTAAGAAGCTCAACTCCTTCTTTGCCCTCTTTGTAACACTTAATAACTTCCGTGAACAATTTTTCACTTTCAATAAAAGTTCCTAAATGAACTTCTAATTTATGTCCTTGAATATCTACTTCTTCTACACTTTTAAATACTTCCATTTTGCCCTCCTATTATTTTACTCTATCGATAAACTATCTATAACACCAACTATTGTATATATAGAGACAGACTGTTCCGTATCTCCATTTACATTAGTTCTTGTTTCAGGTAACTTTCTTACAACACCACCACTTAATTGAACAACCCATTTCTTAAGATTGCCTTGACCGTCTCCAAGCATTTTTGTTACTGACCCTGTTAAGAAAGTCAATCCTGCAAAGTTACCACCAAGATAAGAATTTACTTTATCTACAAAGGCAGCATCTGTATTAGAACCTTTTAAAACTCTCAATTCTAATTCAAATTGTCTCCCACTTTCATCCAAAGCATATATCGCATTTTTGTTTTTACCTACTGCCAAGTTTATCAAATTATTAGGAACGGTTAAAACTCCAATATCTCCGTCTGCCAAATCGTTTGATATGTTATCTACTCCACTTAAACCTTGAAAAATAAATTGGTCATCGCCAGTTATTGAAAATTGCATATTAAACCTCCTATAAATTTATATTAATTGTTATGTTGGAAGAATGTATTGCACCAGCAGCTTTTATTGCTATCTGTACTAATGGAGCTTTTCTTTCTTCTCTATCTGCTTGAGACTGTTGTGCTACAGGTAAAGAATAAATATAATATCCCAATTTTGAAATATTTGCTTTAAATGTTTCAGGATTTCCAAAAGTATCAGGTAAAGTCCATTCTCCAGGAGCAATAAATCCGTTAGTTACGGCTCTGCCACAAACAGAAGAATAATAAGATTTCAAGGTTGTCATACCTTCTTCTGTCTGAGTTATCTTTGTTCCTGTCTTTTTTAAAGCATTAAATCCTGCTACTTGTATAGCATTTACGAACCATATTTCATTAAATACTTCATCGAAGAAACCATTTGCTCCGTTAGAGAAAACACAAGGTACACCTTCAATTGAAACATAAGAATCTACACCGTTTTCTTTACATTTTCCAAACAAAGTTTCGTACATTATCGGGTCAGGCAATATACCTGTCAATGTCTTTAAGTGCATTGTTTGAGTAGTTCTTGAACCTTCAAATATCGTTGACATAGCTCTTGAAGCATAAGATGCCATCATAACTTTAGCCTCTGTTTCTGTTCCACCATAAAAAATACATCTTGTTTTTGAAAAAGACATATCCTTTATATCTTTAAATACACCTTGAACATCACTATCAATATTGGAAACAACAAATTGAATCTTGTTATTTTCTGCATTTACGGCTGCAGATAACGAAGCAACTTCAACAGAATCTCCTGAACTTTCGCTTACATCTATTGCTGCTAAATCATTAGAAATTGTATCCGTTGTCATCCAACCACAGAAAAGAGTCAATCCTTTTAATCTGTTAAAAGCCTCTACTTGACTTTCGTTTCCTTCTTTAAGAGCGATTATCAATACTCCTGAATTGCTCAAAATGTTTGGAGCTTGAGAAAATACTCCTAAAGCCATCTTGTAAGTTAAAGAGTTTACACCGAAATCGTTTGCTACATTAGCAGCGGAATAGTACAATCTGAACTTATCTGTTCCAAAATCAACTATCGGAACTTCTGTACTATACAATAACAAATTAGCAGTTTTAAATTCTTTTAATCCTGTTGGCGAAGGAACTAAAGTAACATTTATTACATTTGACAAACTTAATTCATTACCCATTTTTAATCTCCTTATTTATCTATTTTTAAATTATTAGTATCACTCATATCGGCTCTACTGAAATCGTCAAAATAATCAACCTTATGAGTTCTTTTTTCAATGTGCAATATAGAATACTCGTAATGATAAGAAAATAATCTTGCAGTCGGAGTTGCAAAACTTGCATCCATAAATATTCTCGGAACTCTCGATATTTGCATATGATATTTCTCTTGTTGTTGTATGCTATAAACACTTCTTATTGCAGATATTATATCATATCTTTTTTCCAAACAATCGTTTCCATAAGAAAAAGTATTTATAGAGATGTTTGTTTTAATGTTCATCCAAGTATCTGCTTCTTCCCCTGTATCAACTTCTCTTTTTTCTATATTCGAACCAAAAACATCTTCATTATCAACAGAGACAACAACATACATTCTCCCGTCATTTGGAATATCAACCTTTTGATTGTATAACCAAATTTGGTCGTTTTGTAAACCTAATTGATTCTTGATAATATCGCAAACAATCTTTAAAACATCCATTAATTACTCTCCGAAGAACCGTTATTTTCTTCAAAAGTCTGTGCTATTATATATTCTATATATCCGTACTCTGTACAATCGTATTTCTCGATTACTCTATATTGAACACCATTAAAAATTACTACATCGTCTATCTTTATTTGTGGTTTAGGAAGAAGATGGAGGCACTCATATTTCCAAGCCCTTTGACCTTCTTTTGTGATTTGAAGTTTTTGAGGGTCAATCGGTTGTCTTACACCTCTTGTTGTTATTGTCGTTCTTGTCTCTTTTTCTTCATAATCAACAATCGATTTAGAAACTAAATCAAAAGTTATCTTCTGTAAATATGCTTTAACTGGTCCTGAAAGGTTTGGTAACACTTATTTTCCCCTTGTTCTTCTTGTCAATGGAGATATTCCTATCCTTCCCATTGTTCCTGTTTTGTTTACTTTGTAATTACAATTTATAGAATCTTTTAATATTCCTGTATCTGTAAGAGCTGGTTCTGTTCTTCCTGTAATCTTTTTATAAAGAGGAGACAATTTTTTCCATTTTCCATATCCGTTTGTTTCAAAAGCTAACATTATCTCATCATAAGCCATTTGTGCTATTCTTTCAAACAACTCTTCAAGAGATTTATAGGTATGTGAATAAAAATTTATCCATCTAAAGATTTCAGGTAGTTTTGATTTAAGAGGCATTTCAATAAAACTTCTTTTTGGCATACCTCCTAATCCGTATTCGTGAATAGCTCCTATCTGTTTTGTTGACAAAGAACTTACAACAGGCTTTCCTGATTTTCCTTCAACATACACGTGAGGAGTATCCTCAACAAAAAATTCAATATTTCCTTTTTTCGGCAAAAACGCTTTAAAAAAACTTTTTGGACTTGAGCTAAAAGTAACTCTACTTTTTCCCATTACGGTAAAGTCCTTCCCGGTGCTATCCCAACACGACCTATCAAATAAGGATATACCATTGTTATATATTTTAATCCATATCCGTTTTGTGCAAACATTGAAATCATAGGGTTTTCTTCAACCCATTTAGGAACTTTGAAACTTTCAGACACATTTCTAACTTGTCTGTAAGTTACCAATCCACCATTATTTGAAGCTCCTTGTGTATTTGCATTGTTTATATCTACAACCAAATAATAAGCTACTAAATAAGAAAATATGAGCTTTCTTTCGTCCTCTGTATCAAACATATCTCCGTTAAAGTTCATACTTGCTTCTGTCATAGCTCTTGATATATCGGCATCGGACACTTGTTCAGGTTCTGAGCCATACTCAAAATCTTTGGCGAAAAATGTTTTAAACTCTGCAATTGTTATTGGAAAATCCATTATTTTTTCCTTTTCTTCTTTGTTTCACGTGAAACTTCTTCTACTTTTTCTTCTTTAACTTCTTCTTTTACTTCAATTTTAGTCTCTTTTTTCGGTTCTTGCAATACTTTTATAAAAGGATATCTTGTAACCTTTTTGCCTACTTGTTCGGTAATTTCTACCGTCATATTAGGTTCTAAGATTACAGTATTTCCTCTTTTATCCTTAACTATAAAATTTGCCGAACTTGTATTTAAAATTTTCATATCTTCTCCAATAAGTAAGGGAGGGGGAGGGCATCTCCCTCCCTTACTGTTCTCTTAAGAGATTATATAGAACTCGAGCTTTCTTCGGTTCTGTCAAAATACAATACTTCTTGTGGTCTGTTTACGAATACACCACCAACCCTTGCGAAAGCTGTATTAACTAAGTTCCATCCATCAATGTTATTGAACATTGTAGGAGTATAATCAATTGCTTTTACAAGTTTGATAGAGTCGATATCTTTGTTATACAAAGCATATCTGGTCAATCCTAAGTTGTTATATCCTTCGTCAGAATATACACAAGGAAGAATTGCAACAGGTTTTCTTGCTATTGTATCAAAGGCTTCTTTAATCAACATCAATTTGTTCTTTACAGGGAATTGAGGAGAAACTTGAGATGCCAATCCGTTGTAATCTGATTCAGGAATCATAAATACATTCGGATACTCAGTTCTGTTACAATTTGCTCTGTATTTTTCGATTACATCTGCTACAAATACGTTGATTTCATTGAAGCTCATTTCTTTCAATGATTTAGGTATTGTAGTCGTATCGATTGTAACATCGTCTTGGTTCAAAAGACCTTTAACGATTTTGTTACCCAAGAAAGCAATTTTCTGTAATCCCAAATCGAAAGATTTTTTTCTACTTCTTTCTTTACCTGCTATCAAAGAGTAGTTGTTTATCAATGCTGCTTGTTTCAATTCTTCGATTGTGAATTGAATCTTTTTCAACCAAGTTACAACCGGAATGTATCTTCCGTCAACAACTGCTTCTGCAACAGGTATCTTAGCTTGAGCAACATTGTTTTCTTGCCATCCTTCATCGATATCAGATGTCAAGTACTCTCTCACTTGGAGCAATTGTTTTGCCCAACCACCATCTATTTCTTCAGGCAAATAATCTTCAAGATTTACTTGATAGAATTTCTGTTGAGAAATGGTTTTTAACAAAACTGTTAAAGTTGTTATATCCATTTCTGCTCCAAGACCTGTTTGTGCAGCATTTACTTTTAATGCCAAATCTAAAGCCTGTTGAGACTGTTTTGCCATTAAAATTTCAGCTTCATTCAACTTTACAACATTACCATATACGTCCTTAAATTCTCCACTTAAGATTTGTTCTTTTGTAAGTTTCATTTATATCTCTCCTTTATTAAAATATACCTTTTACTACGATTCTTGTTAATCCTGCTGCTGCTTTGTCCAATGCGATTGCATCAACAGTTCCGTCTGTTTTTTTAACAAATTTCATTGTTGAAGAATCCCAAGTAAGTTCATCTCCTGCTTCTACTGCTTCGCCTACATTAGCATAGATGAATTTTCCGTTAATAAATATCGTACATAAATCTTTTGCACCATATTTATTTTTTACTGCGTTAAATGCAACAACACCAGCAATTGCACCTGTTGTTTTAGGAGCTACGGTTATGAAAGGAGCTTTAGAAGTTGCAACCAAAGAAACTGCATCTCCGTTTTTAACTCCTGTTCCTGCATAATCTTCACTAATCATTACATTTATCGCTTTACCTTCAACTGCATCTAATGCTATCTGACCTGCTACTACTTCCGTCTTAAACTGGTTTAATGTTTGAGTCATTTTTTAATCTCCTTATTCTTCAATTATTTGTATTCTTCCATCTTTTGTTGCTTGAAAAACTATGTGTTTCACTTCGCCTTTCGGTTCGTTTACATTCATTCTTGAGTTAAGTTTTTCATTTTGTTTTTTCTTTTCTTCTTCTTCTTTCTTTTTAGCTTCTTCTTCGGCTTGTTTCTTTTCTTCTTCTGCTTTTTTCTCTGCTTCTTTTTTCTTTTCTTCCTCTGCTTTCTTTTCTTCTTCATTTTTCTTTATCGTTGCACAAGCATCGTTGTATTTTCCAACCAACTCTTCTGCCGTAAACTCTCCATTACAAGTTGCATACTTTTTTTCGCCTTCGTTAAGTTTTTCGGATAACATTCCTATCATATCCTTTACGGTATATGATTTTCCACCTAATTCAAAAGATGTATTTAAAATTTCTTCTGAATTTTCTACTTTTTGTTTCTTAAACAAATTAAATCCCATCTTATCCTCCTTCTCGTTAAATTTATTATCTATTTTCTCTAAATCTTTTTTGAATTTCTTAAAATCTTCTGTATTCATTATTATCGCTTCATCGAATTTTGGTTCTTTTGTCAATGCCAAATGTACATACTCTCCATCCAAAACTTCTTCAACATACTCAATATCGTGAAACTTTCCACCAACTCCTGAAGCAGTTGTCAAATAACCGTTGGAAACCCTAAAATTTTGGTTCTTTATGAACTCTAAGGCTTGTTTATTGCTTACAATAAATTCTACCCAAAAATAGCCATCTTGCGGCAAATAGAACGATTTTACAACATATCCAACAGGTTCTTGTTTTTCCCAATCTTTATGAGTTATAACAACAGGTTTTCCACTAAACGAATCATTCATTTTATCTAAAACGGGTTTAGTTATCAAAACATTACCTGCTTTATATCTCGATATTCCGTGAGTTATGTGTCTTGCATAGAAAACTTCTGCCGTTTTAATTTTGAACATTTTGTTTATCCTTTAATTCTTCTTTTTCTATCTCTTCCAACTCTGCTAAAAGTTCTTGTTTTCTTTTTGCTCTTTCAGATTCGCTTGTAAATGTACGAGTTTTTAAGTCTTTAGTACTTATATCTGTCTCGTCATCTTCTTGTCCTTGTTTTTTTGCCATTTCCAAAGGTAAAGTATTGTAAAGATTATCATTAACGTCTATTGTAATAGGCAACATATTGTTTTTATTAAACATTTCTTTTACTTGAGAAACATTAACAAAACCTTTGTTATAAGCTATTATAGCTCTTTGGAACTCAGAGTTTTTACGAATACTCAAATCTTTCGGAGTTTCATAATCCAATGAACCAAAAACTACATCAACATTATGTATCTCTTTACCTAAAACAAACAAACAGAACAATTTGTATAAGTTCTTTAAATTATTTTTAACTTTACTTCTTATCTCTGTTTCAACCATTGTATTATAGTTCTTAATATCATCTTCTCCTGAACTAAATCCTGAGCTACCTATACCAAACAATTTTGATAAAGGCATACGAAGGTCAGAAGCTATCTGATAACGAATTTCTTTCATTACTTCTGCTAATCCTGAGAAAGAAGAACTATGACTTTTTGATTGATAATCATCGTTTTTATCTAAAACAAGAGCATTTAAGTAAGATTTTAATTGGTTTGCCAACATAATTCTTCTTCTAACATTGGCTTCTCCGTTCTTACTCATTAATGCAGTTGCAAAATTGTTTATCGAATACACATCTACTTTAACTTCGTCAAGCATTTCGAAAGTAGAATCTACACCTTTTAAATACTGATTAAAGCCTCTTACAAGAGTTTCAAGAACAGAAAATCCCCAACCTCTAAGACGAGGTCTTACAAAAGAAGGAGCTTCTTTTCCTTCAACTCTGAAAATTCTTGATTTATGTATCCTTTCTCCGTAATAATTATAAACTTCAGGTCTATAAAGAAGTTTTCTCAACTCAACATCTCTAAAATAATCGAGTTGTTGGTCGTTTACATCATAATCTCCATAATAAAGTTCCCACAAATCTACAGGAACAAACTCTACAGGCATACCTTTTAATTTTGTCATATCCATAGGAACAGACAAATCATCTTCGCCTGTCATTATAATCAAAGCACCACCACCAAAAAGTCTTGCCCATTTAATAGAATATTTGAACTTTTCAACAAAGTCCTTATCTTCCATAAATTCTTTGATTTTAAGTTGTTCGTCTTTGGTTAATTCTGTGGTTTTGAACTCAATTTCCGACCTAAATGCATCATCTACCGGCAAATCTACCATTGTTTGTATGAGACCGTGTTCAACATAAGATTCAGAAAGTAAGTATCTGAAATTTGATATAAAATAATTACGATTATTTTTTGCGAGTGTATCTACTTGTGAGGCTTGAACTCCTCTTGCGATTAAAGCGGCACCTTCCCAACCACCGTTAAATCCTGAAATAGAGCCGACAAAAGACGATAAGGAATTTTCTTTTAATGCGGCTTCAAATCCTTCTTGGTATCCGTCCGAAAACATTGATTTGGTTTTATTTTTCTTTGTCATCTCCCCTATCTCTATCTTTTTATATCCAACTAATAGCAAATATTTTAAAAAATGTCAAGTACTTTTTTTAATAGGGGGGGGGATAAGAGTTGTCTTTTAAAACAACCCGAACATTTAGAAGATATCAAATCTTTTATCTGTTTATGTCTTTCTTATCCGTATTTCTACGCAACTCTTTAAAAGGTTTACAAAACAGATACCTTTTCTGATTATGACAGGAAATTTCATATTTTGTAGGATTTGCTTCCGTATTTTTCATACTTATCACTGTTGTCAGAAGTAATCGCAATTACAAAACATAAAACTTTTGCAGATTCTTGTTGCTATCATTCGGCTTTTGGTTTTTTTTAAAAAAAAAGACTCTAAAAACGGTTAAACAAAAAAAAGACACTTTGTAGTATTCCTGTTCCGACCTGTTTCTTATATCCATAGACAAAATATAATAACAGACAGGAACACTACAAAATGTCTTTAATTGTCTATGTTTTAATTTTCAACGAGATAAAAAGTTTTTCGGATAAACTTATTATCTCAACTACATTATGAATAATACATTATATTTTTTATTTTGTCAAGTCTTTTTTTTGCTTGACATTTTTTTCTTAATGTATTATATATATACTACGGAGGGGAAATGAAAATCAGGATAGAAGAAAGCACATTTAAAGGCAGACCAATAATTTCGTTATATGACGATGAGGCGACAGGCGATAACAAGAGATATCCGTTATTGACAATGGGGTTAAGGAAAGCCAAAGCCGTCTGTTTAACGATTAACAATATAGATACATTTATAAAGAAGCACGAGGGGGAAAAATGGAGAAATACATAGCCATATTAAAGACATATAAAGATAAACTTCAGTTTTTGCATTGGAACACGGCGAAAGAGTATGCGAACCATATTCTTTTTGAGAGATTGATGGGAGATATAGACCCGTTGTTAGACAGATTTGTTGAGGTATATATGGGGTCAAGAGGGATTACGCAGGTAGATTATGCGAAGTTCAAGGGAGTAGAACTTCCTGATACCGAGATAAAAGAGTATTTGTCTATGGCAAAGAGAGAGTTTACGTTACTTGCATTGTCGGTAAAAGACACGGAAGCAAATGTAGTTATAGATATTTTAGAAATGTTTGATAGGCACTTATACTTATTATGACAGTATTTAGAGGTAAGGGCGAAGTTACCAAAGATTATATGTCGGAAAAAGTGTTATACGAGGCAATAAAAGAGGATGTAAGAGAGTTTGCAGAGAAAATAAAAGCCAAGTATAAACCGAAATATCAGAAGATAAAAGAGCTTAAAGACGGGCAAGTAGGATTTAAGATTTTTGAAATAGACCAATTAATTTGGGATTATATAAAAGAGGATGATGATTTAAGAAAAGGGATATACAGGGCACAGAAGTTGCCTTTGGTAACCAAGAAAATGGTAAAAGAAATATTTAAAGATTGTTTTAATGAAATTTTAGATACACCCGGAATAGTAGATGTAAAAGACGGACAAGAGAAAGTTAAGTCCAAACGTATGTTATTGGCAGAGATGATAGTTAACGGGGTATTATCAGGAGACATAACTGCGAATCAGTTAAGAGGACTTGAGATAATAAGAGATACGGTAGGAGAGAAACCTGCCAACGAGATTATAAGTACAGGAATACAACAGAAGATTATAGATGTAAATATAGATAAAGATAAAGTAAACAAAGTAAAAGAAATCTTGGATGGATTAAGGAGAGCAAGTATAACAGATGGACTTAGACAAAATATCCCAATTGGAAGAGGCGATGAAAGACCCGGAGACGAAAGAGTTGTTGAGGTTGACGTGTCTGGGGAGTCTGAGGGAGTACATAACCCTGATGTTCTTCCTGATAAACAGGACTGAGTTCACATTCAAGCCTTTTCACGATAAGATTATCCAAAAGTTACAGGATATAGCAGACCAAAAGAACGATAAACCGAACTTACTTATAAACATACCTGTAGGAGCGGGAAAATCGTTAATAGTGGAGTTATTCATTACTTGGACATTTGCAAGAAATCCGAGTGTTAAGCATTTATATGTATCACATTCCGATTTGCTCATAACGAAGTTATCAAGAGAAACGTTAGAGATAATCGAATCGATATTTTGGCAAGACTTGTTTGGACACGAGTTAGACCAAAAATCAAGTACACAATACAATTTCAAGGATGCAGGAACAAGAAGTGGAATGACGGCTGCTCCGATAGGAAGTGCATTGACAGGTATTGATGCAGGTAATCCGTCAATACCAGGATACAATGGAGATTTAATTATCGATGACCCATTGGACGTATCAAATGCGACTTCTGAAGTAATGTTAAACGAATGTATCAGGAATTATACGGACAAGCTCAAGACAAGATTAAGAACGAGTCATACTCCGATAATTCTTATAATGCAGAGATTATCAACAAACGATTTAGCTCAATATGTAATGGATGCCGAGACAAATGATTGGGATGTGGTTACGGTAAGAGCATATGATGAAGAGAAGAAGGTATCGTTTTGGGAAGAGAAGTTTCCGATAAAAAAGTTAGAAGAACTTAAAATAAGGACACCTGAGTTATATTATTCGCAGTACCAGCAAGAGCCAAGAGCAACAGGAGGCTCGTTGTTTACGAAAGATATGTTCCAAATAGATGCATTACCTGAATATTTTGATTTTACTGCCGTAATAGCAGATACTGCATACAGAGGTTCAGAAAGAAACGATTGGACAGTCTTTATGGCGGTAGGAAAGGCTAACGGGCGGTTCTATGTGTTAGACATAAAGAGGGCGAAAGTAAATTCGGACAAGATAGTGGAATATTTCTTACCTTTTATGAAGTTGTGGTCTATCAGAGAAGATTTTATCGGATGTTATATTGAACCGAAAGGACACGGAATCTTTTTAAACCAATTTTTTGCACAGGAAGGGATAATCACTCAATCGGAAGGAGTATTAAAAGAGTTCTATAAAGACCGTAAGAGAGATAAAGTAATAAGAGCAAACGTGGTTCTTCCCGATGTGTATAATTATAAAGTAACATTTAATTGCGATATGAACCAATCAATAATTCAAGATTGTATCTCTGAATGTATCGAGTTCCCTGATGGTAGGCACGATGATATGGTTGACTGTATCGTAGATGGTGCAAAACTCATTTACAAACATATCCCAAGTTTATTGGAGGTTATATAATGCCTGTATCTCCGTACAAAGACCCTTACTATATGCCAAAAAATACTTTCAAACGCAGACCAAGAGAGTATTATGCCGCAAGAACTACTTACAAATTACCGGAACATCTTAAGCCTATCTTGGAAGAGTACCTCAAAAAGCCTCAACCAAAGTTCAACAAGGACGATTATTGTGTTTGTTGTGTCAGAGGGTACAAAAAAGAGCAAGACGACCTTGTGAACTTTATCCTGTCTATACTTCCTGACAGAAGGACTCTTGACGGACGTGCTTCCGTTTATCTCGTTAAAAGACCTAAAGGATTTAAAAAAACGTTCCCTTTAAACCTAAGAACTAAAGATAAGGTGCTTCCTATTGTCTTTGAAGCTATCGAAAACGGTACTCTTTAATCTTGACATCCGATTCCAAATATATTACAATTATCTCAGGAACTTGCAGACTGCCTTTATGGTAAGCCGATAACTCCTACCGTAGTAATGTATCTAATGTTGCAAGTACTGGCTATATGCTAAGCCGAACGGAAGATATGTCATCTCTAACCAATCTTAAAATATGCTGAGTATTCAGACATATATTATTTTTTTTTCTCAAAATTTTTTATCCCTATACCACCTATTTACTCTTTTTTATAGCAAAGTTGACCTTTTATTCATAAAACCCAAAATATCTCAAAATATCGCCTATAAATACCTATAAATCAAATTATAACATTGGTAGCCAAGCAAAATATCGGTTTTTTGTGAGAAAATTGGTGGAAGTGCTTACCTCCTTGCCAAAAAAAAGAATGCTTTTTTTATAGCAAATTTTAACTAAAAAGTCAAGTATTTTGTATATAAAATTGAATATTTATAATACAAATATAATATAATACTATATATAATACAAATTGCAAAAAAAATGTAAAATCTAATTAAAATACTTGATATATAATTAAATATATATTATACTAATAATAGAAAAAATAAACAGTCTTTAAAGAACCGACCTTTAAAGCAAAAGCTATTTGACATAAAAAACATTCTAAAAACAAAGCAACTTTACTTAAAGTCAACAATTGTTTTTGATTATGAATGTACTATAAAAATAATAACTTTTTAATAATTGCCTTTGCTAAAATCTTTAAAAAAGAGGTACAAAAAAATGATAAAAATTAATGAAATTTTAACAGATTTTGAAACAATAGCAAAGGAAATACAAACAAATACAAGTAAAATAAATGAAGCTAATTTTTTAATTAGAGTTGTTATATGTTATGAAAATACCGACAAAAAAAATGAAAATTATACAAAATTAATGAATGTTATGGAACAATTAAACAATATTAATTTTGTAGAAAAAAGAAAAGCTAATAAATATTTTTACTTGTTAAATAAAAATAATTTTGAAAACAAAACAGATTTTGAAAAATTACAACAATTATTTTGCAAAAAAGATAAAAACGACAATTTCAAAATTATAACAATAAACACAAACAACTTTTTACAATATGAAAAATTGTTGAATTTAGCAATAAAAATTGAATTAGAAAATAAATAAAAAAAACAAATAGCAAAGGCAATTTTTAAAGAGTTATTAAAAAAATAAAAAAAGAGAGTGTAAAAAAATGATAAATAATATAAATGATTTTATCAAATTAAAAAAAGAATTAATTATTGAAAAATCAATAATAAACAGAATTAAACAACAAAAAAAAGCAAAAAAAATAATTAATTTACAAAATAAAAATAATACAATTTATTTTAACAAAATTGATAAAGTTTATAATTTAGTTGAATTACATTCAAAAATAAATTGGTATAAGTATTATTTAGAAAAATACTTGTATGAATTAATACAAAAATATGAAAATATACAAAACAATAAAATCAATTTATAGCTTTATAATTGACTTTTAAAAGACTTTTTATAAAATAGGTATATATATTAAAGACAAGCTAAAAAATTAAAAATTTAGCTTGTTTTTGTTGTTTGTACGGTATTTTATAGCTGTTTATTATGCTAAAAATTTAAAAGATTTACTTAAAAGGGGGTAGATATGAATTTGGATAAGATATATTATTGTGTATTATGGATAATGATGTTTGGTTTGTTTGTTTTGATATTTGTTTGTGCTTGTATATTATTATATGCACTTATATTTATATACTAAGGGGGTAGAAAATGGATGAGATAGAAAGAATAATAGACAAAAATGGTAGTATAAAAACGGTATAGCAAGTTTTTTATCATTTTCTTGCTATGGTAGCCGGGGGATTTGAATAAGTCCTTCGGCTATTTTGGGCTTCAGGTCTTGTAGAGTGGCGATTAGGATTTGTTTAAGGTTCTGAGTGGGATTTTAAATAAATACTAAGGAGGATATTATGGGAATCAATGAAATAGCAAAAGAAATAACACACGGATTAGAAAAAAAATGTGAGTTTGCAGTCCATATTTACAAGGTAAAAATGACTTTTGAAGATTTGGAGAGCTATATTACGGATAAAGCTCTTCCAAAGTTTGCAAATCAGGTTTTGAAACAAGAAAAAAGCAATAAAGTGGTAAATACGGCCGAAGATGCGATAAAAGTATTGGAAGAGTATGGCTATAAAGTTGAATTATGGAAATGTATAGTAGAATGGGATAACGATGGGATTATAACAGTTTGTTAGGAGGTAATATGAAACATTTTTAGTATTTTGTTTAGCTCCCTGAGATAATCAGGGAGTTTGATTAAATACTAATAAAGGAGGTTTAATATGACACTAAAAGAATTTGTGTTAAAACTTGGAGAAGAGACAAGAAAAGAGTCAGATATGATAGAAGAGAAGAAAAAAAAGGAAATTATTGGGGATTTGGAGTATTTGAGAGATACGGCAAGAAATAATGGGAAATTAGAAATACTCAATAATATTATGGGATTTATAATTGAAAACAAAATTTAATGTTTTGTCCTGTCTCTTTATTGGAGATAGGATTAAATATTAAAACAGTCCTTATGGACTTTAAAAAGGAGGATTATTATGGATTTAACTATTAAAGATTTAAGTCCGGAGCAGTATGATAAGATTTTAAACTTTGCTAATTCTTTGGTAGAAAGAAAGTATTATTTGAGAATTTTCAGGTATGATTTTGTAGATTATGAAGATGAAATTAATCTTGTGTTTGATAGAGATGAAATTGACGATGTTAAGATTTTAAATTGTTTGAAAGATTATACCTTATGCAAAAATTATGAAGTAGAAAACGCAGATTACTTTGACAAAGAAGAGTTATTAGCAAATGGATATCAGTTGTTTTATTGTGAGGCAACGATACATAGCGGGATTTGGCTATATGAATATTCAGGAGCTTTAAGAGACCGTTGGGATTCGGGAATTGCTGGAATTATTGCAATAAAACATCATAGTAAAGATGTTCATTTTGGATACGAAGTGTTTAAAAAGTTTTTGAAAGTTTGGCAAAAATGCTCAGATGGAGACTTTTACGGATTTGAAGTTTATGATAACTATGGAGAGACAATAGACTGTTGCAGCGGATTTTATGAAATAAAAGATATTAAAGAGTATTTGCCCGATTGTATAACAGAAGAACAATTCAAACAAGCCTGTGATAATATTAAATATTAGTGCTTTGTATAGTCCTGATAGCGATATCAGGACCTTATTAAACACTAAAGGAGGTTTAATATGCTTTTATTTGAACAAGCAGTAAAAGTGTTAAATCAAGAATGGGATGCGATAATGACCGAAGTAGTTGATTTCAAAGGCAACCATTATGAACGATGGGAGATAATCAATACGATATCTCATCATCCTACATTGGCAGATTGTTTTGCTATAGCAAGTTATTTTGATATGAAATATGTAAAAGGATATTTTTATAAAAAACTGCCTTTAAGGCAGAAATAAAATAAAAGGGGGATAGCTATGAAGTTATCTAACAGAAATGAAGTATTGACGTTGTTGGAAAAAATTGATAGGAAGGATAAGATGATTGAGTCTGCCAAGAATCTTACGTTTGATTCGATAGGTGTTACTTTAAAATCTTATCCAAAAACAACTGAGAAGGCAAGGAAAGTGATAGTTGACAGACTCACTTTGGAGAGAGAGAAATTAGTTGAAAAACTTGCTGAGTTGTAATGTTTTGTTTAGCCCCGATAGAGATATCGGGGTCTAATTAAACATTATAAAGGAGGATATTATGGAAATCACAATTAAAACCGATTATGAAATCGGACAAAGAGTGTTTTGTGTTAGAAGGGCTCTTATTGGAGATGCTTTTGAAGTAGTTGAAGGTAAAGTGGTGGATTTTTGTATAAATTTAAAAAAGGGAGGAGTTGAGATACTATATGAAATTCAATTGGAATTTTACGATAAAAAAGAAAAAAAGAGATATTACGATACGTCTATTCATTCCAAACAAACGATGTTTATAACTAAAGCTCTTGCAAATGAAGTTTGTAAAAATTTATGCAATGCTAAAAAATATATTAAAAGTTTTGGATTTTAGTATTTTGTATATCCCTGATAGAGATATCAGGGGCTTATTGAGTACTAAACAGTCCACTGGACTTAAAACAAGGAGGGCTATATGGATATAATGAACAAACTCCATAGGTCAAAGACGTGCGATTCTTATTATGAAATCGCAAAAGATGAGGCGTACAAGTTGTCAAGAAGTCTGCAAGAGGCAGATTTGAATGTAGAAGGATGGATTAAAAACACAAGATGGGATAAAAGAGAAGGAGATTCGGTTATCTCAAGTATTAATTTTTCTGCAAGGTCTTTAAAATCGTTCAATGTGGAGCAGGAAAAGGATAGTTTTTCTCCTGTGTACGGCATTAGTAGATTGAGCGATTGTAGAAGAAGTAGAAACTTGCCGTTTTTGATAAGGGTTTCTAAGATGAGAAAATACCTTAAAACAATCAAAAAATTTGATGTAGATTATGCAGAAATGGAGAAAATTTTTGGAAGATTGTTTTATTGTATAAGAATTACAGGATTAGAAGATACGATAGTTTATGATTTTGTTAAAAAGACAAAGAGAGCTATGCCGAATTGTACGATTGAGGATTTCTCAGGATGGTTTTATAGACCTGAGTTTGAAGATAAAGTGATAGAGTGGTGGGAGACAAATTTTAATAAAAAATATAGGAGATATTGTAATTGTTGTGGAAGGACGGAAGTAATTTGTTATCAACAACCGACATTTAATATTACAGAAGTAAACGATGGAACTTATTGCGATGATTGTTTGATAGAAAAAAATTACGGAAAATGTGATTTGACTGGCAAGATGGGATTTAGAGTTAGATTAAAATTTTCTTGCGAGAAAGATAAAAAAGCAGTTCAAAAAGAATTGAATTTGTATAAAGATGAGATGAATGTTATTAATTCGGAACTTCCAGAAACAATTAGATGTTGTTATAAATGCGATTGTTATTATGTTAGAGAAGATGAAGAGGATACTCTTTGCTCTGAGTGTAAATTGACAAGAATTAATCCTTATTCAACAAAAATTGAGAGATTTTTAAGAGCAAGAACAGACGATGTAAACGAAAAAATGTTCTATGGCGCAGAAATAGAAATGGAAGTAGATATGGATAGTAGTATAGAAGAATGTGCAAAAAAGATAAATAAATCGTTAAAACAATTTGTTTATTTAAAATCAGATAGTAGTATAAGTAATGGATTTGAAGTCGTATCTTATGCAATGACGTATAAAAGATGGTATTTGGCACTATGCGATTTCAAAAGAACTTTTCAAAGTGTAATTAATGGGGGTGGATACAGTGATGAAGCAACAACAACAGGTCTCCATATTCATTTAAGTAGAGCAGGTTTTAAGGATAATTATCATATTGCAAGATTTGCAAGATGTTTTTATTTGGATAAATATTTAACCGAACATTTTGCTTGTAGAAGTTTTAATCATTATGCTCAGTTTGATTATGGTATAGCAAGAGATAAAAATTATTTCATTAATGGATTGAATAATGCCGGTGTTTTTGGAGATAAATATCACATCGTAAACTTTAAACACGCCAAAACGATAGAAATAAGAATGTTTAACGGAACTTTGAGAACCGATGTTATATTTGCTCATATTCAATTCTGTAAATTGTTAGTTGAATATTCAAGAGATAAAGAAAACGAAGAGTCTTTAAATGCAAAAGAGATGTTTGAGTATTTAAAACAAAATGCTCATAGTAAGATATTAAAACAATTGATAAAATTCTATGAAATGAAGGTAAAATATTTAAAGGAGGTAAAAACAATATGTGCATAGCAATATTATTGCCAGAAGGCAAAGTTTTAGATAGAGATACTTTAATTAGATGTAACGAAACGAACAGGGACGGATTTGGATATGCTTATTTTGATGAAAACAATCAAATAAAAATGGTAAAAGAATCAAATAAAAAGAAAATTATCAAAAATATTGATAATTTTATTGAAACAAGAGACAAGTATATAGATAAGCCGTTTTTGGTACATTTTAGAATAGCAACTCACGGGCTAATATCTAAAAGATGTACTCATCCGTTTGTTGTAAATGACGAGATAGTGTTTTGTCATAACGGAATTTTGAGACACGATTACGGAGTTTCTAAAACTTCTAACGATAGCGACACTATGATGTTTAATAAAAAAATCCTTCAAAGAATAGCAAAAAGTTGCCTCAATGATATGATAGAAGGAAAAAACGATGTTCTGTTTCAATTAATTGAAGGATATATTGGTTCGTCAAATAAAATGATTTTGTTAAACAAAAACGGAAAATATAAAATCATAAACGAAAAAGCAGGTGTTTGGGATAACGGAATATGGTATAGTAATACAAGTTATCAAAAACCTGAGCCAGTATCTTATTCATATTGGTATGGTGGATATTGGGATAACGAACAACAAGCTTGGATGGAATGGGATAAAATAACACAAACATATAAACCGCAGAAAAATATTTTAAATTGGAGGTAGCTTTTAAGGGATAGCTCCTATATGGAGCTATTCATTAAAATCTATTAAAAGGAGGACTATATGAGATATGAATATGATATTATGGAAAACTATTTAAAAAGATTTAAAGGTTTTGAATATCGCAAATGCGGAAAATATATGTATCTTATAAACGATATTATAACAATAAAAATTGTGTTTATGCTTGAGATTAGATTTTTCTACAAAGAAAAACTGATAGTAACAAAAGATACTTATTTGTTAAATAGAGAGCAAACAAGAGAGCAAATTCGTAGATGTGTAAAGATTGCAAGAAAATTAACAAAAAGAAATTTAAAAAGGAGGTAGATGCTTATGCAAAGACTAAGCGACAAAGACTATTTTGCTTACAAAGGATTAAGCAAAAGTCAAATTAAAAAATGGAATGACCAAAATCCGATGTGGTTTTGGAAAAACTGCCTTTTCAATCCTAATAGGATTGATGAGGGAGTAACAGATGCTTTGGTAAATGGGAGATTGGCTCATACTTTATTGTTAGAACCTAACAAATTTCACGATGAGTACAAAATTATTCCTGATGGCAAAGGTTTTAGTTCTCGTAAAACAAAAGCCTTCCAAGATGCGATAGCCAATGAAAAAAGTGGAAAAGACTTGGTTTTACAAAGTGAGTTCGATAATTGGTATTTAAGGATAAAAACTTTATTGAGTTATGACTTGGTAAAAACTATTTTAAGTGGGATTTCAATTGAAAAACCTGTGATTTGGGAAGATAGAGGTTTGGTTTTAAAAGCAAAATTGGATGCCGTAAAAAATACTCCACAAGGGATTGTTTTAATTGAGTACAAAACTACGGCAACAATAGAAAAAAATATTAGAGGTATCGATGTAGGTGGCTATACTTACGATGTTGGGATGCAATGCAAAGCAATTGAGTCTTTGTATGGACAAACTCCCGTAAAAATGGTGTTTATTATTCAATCTTCAAGACCCGATGAGGAAAACTGGATAGAAATTCGTTCCGTAGAACAAAAAGATATTGAAGTTTGTAGAGTTTATACTGATTTGGTTATCGATAAAATCAAAAAGAGATTTGATAAAGGTTTTACGGATGATAGTTTCAGGACAGATTTGGTAGAAAAAGGCTTTGAAGGATATCAAGAGAGTGCTTTTTCTTTGTCTTTTGATAGAAAATTATCGGAAATGGGAGAATAATGCCTATGAATTGGATAGAATTAAAAGAAAAATCTTTGGCTTTTCCAAAAAGAAAAAATGGAATATATGTAATACTAAAACATTATTTGGATAACGGACAAGAATATTTATCTATTAGAAGAGGGCGTTATGAGATATGTCAAATAACACACAATAGAATAAGATTTTTTTCTTTATCGATGGCAATTGATATTTCTCATTCTTGGATGATTATAAAAGGAATAATGGAAGAAAACAATAATTGTAAAAAAATAACAACGGAGTGAATAAATGAATATAAAATTAAAGATAGATGATTTGAAAAACAAAAAAGAAACACTTGAAAACAAAATAAAAAATGCAAAAAAAGAAATAGATAATATATCCTCCGCCGATTATGGACTTTTGTTTGAAAAAACAAGAAAACTTTACAATCTGTTAGTTAGAAGATTGTCTATATTGGAGATGTTGAAAAACTTTGAAAGAGAATAAAGGAGGTATAATATGGAAACAAGATATTGTTTGGTAGATATAGACACTTTGGAATTATACACAAATCAATTCGGTGGAGAATTGCCACCGATGACAGAGAGTCAAATAAAAGAGTATTTTCACGAAATAGATATTGAAACTATAACTAAAAAGTATAGTGTAAAACTATATCCATTGGATGAAAAACATTTATGTCGTCATTGTAAAACTCCATTGGCAAAAAGTGATATAGACGGCTATGTTTATCAATGTTTTTATTGTGCAGAAGATTTTTATGGTATTGAGGCGATAGAAAAAGACGGAAATATATATAAACTTATAAACACAGACACAAAAGATTTGTTTTTGGGAACAGAAAAAGCAGTTATTAGATTTGCTAACGATAAATTAAACGACAAAGGCAAAAAATGGATGTATTTATACCAAGATAGACTGCTTGATATGGGATTTGTTAAAAGAAACGATGCAGAGGTAGAAGAAATTACAAACATAGAACTTGCGATAAAATATCTGCAAACGGTAGAAGATATTGAAGTTGTAGAAATTGGGGATATTTTGAAAGAGTTACAAAACAATGAAGTAATTTTATTATCACAGGAGGAATAAAATGGATATAGTAAAAGAATGTCTAAAACCTGCTAAGTTCAAAGAACTTGGAGATGGTATTCCGTACAGAATGTTTGTTAGGCAAGTTGGGGATTTTAAAATTTTCTGTTGCTTGTTTAAAAATGGATACAGATTTATATTGGCAAAAGATAATTTCTGTATAATTCTGCACGATTTTAAATTGGAAACATCGATGAGTGTAATTAGGGATTTTGTGAGCAGAACTTTGGTGTATTTTAAATCGTTAAGTAGATTCAAGAAACATTGGAGGATAAATTTATGAAAAGACCTACACTTATAATAGATGCTTTTCATTGGGTTAAAAACAGACCTTTTATTTTACAACAAATATACCACGATTTTGGAAAAATAGATTTTGATTTGGTAGTAACAATAAAACCTCTTGGATTAGCTAAAATTATTAAAATGGATATGGAATTTATAAAAAAAACTTATAAAAATCCAAACTTTTTGTTTGGCAAGGAGGGAAAATGAGATACGGCAGTTTTACGATGAAACAAATCGCAAAAGTAAGAAAAGAGAACAAATTAAAGAAGTTCAAAAAAGACAAGGCAGATGTGTCTGGAAACAAGAGAAGAAAAAAAGGATATTTCTGCCCGTCAAAATAAATATTGACTTTATGTAAATTATATGTTATAATCATATAAAAATTAAAAAGAGAGGGCAAAAAATGGAAAAAATCACAAAAACTATTATCACGAGTACAAAAAATTATGAAAAATTTAAAAGAGTGGGATTAAACAGAAGTATAAAAAACAAAAACGTAGAGAGATTAATGAAGAGTTTTGAGTTGACTGGTGGGATGTCAATGTCAAAGCCGATAATTGTCGATAAGGAATTTAACATTATCGATGGGCAACACAGATTAGAGGCTTGTAAGAGAATGGGGATACCTGTTCATTATGTCGTTTTTAAGGATAACACAAAAAACATTCCTATTTATAATACATATCAAGAAAAATGGGGATTGGAAGATTATGCTCAATATTGGGCATCTCAAGGCAATAAAAACTATCAAAGATTATTAGAAATCAAAAACAAAACTGGTGTTAGTATAAACGGATTGATAGAATGTTTGTTTAATGCAAGTGGATACAAAAATGAGGTTTTTAAAGAAGGAAGAGTGGTTTTTGAAAAAGACATTGAAGAGAGTGTCGATTTTGTTCAAAAAATGATGAGGCTTTGTTACATAATAAAAGGAAAAAGAAACATTGTAAATAAAATTGTAAGATGTGTTAAATGCTTGAGAAAAATAAAAGATTTTGATTTGGACTTTTTAATCGATAATGTTATGAAATATCAAGCAAAACTATATCTTTGTACTACATCGGAGGAATATTTGCAATTATTCACAGATATATATAATTACAAAAAGAAAAACGGAAGATTAACATTTGAAAACACATTGTCAATAAAAAATATTTAAAGGAGGGCATTATGGCTCAAGAATTAGTAGTACAAACTTTTAACAATGCGATACAAGAGCAAGTTCCTATTTTAATTAAAGCAACAGGATTAAATCAACAAGAATTGCAAAGCAAATTGATTTCGTTTGCTTATGCAACAAAAGCGATGTTGGATGCAAGTAAACAACCATTATCAAATTTAGACCCGCAGAGTATAAGAGAGGCTTTTAAGGCTTCTTTGGATACTGGGATACCTGTTGATAAAAGGCAACTCGCTTATGTGGTTAAGTATGGTAGCAAGATTGAGTATCAAATTGGTTTTAAGGGATTTATTTCAAGGATTAAGGAAATATATCCTACGGCACAAGTTAAGGCAGAGTTGGTTTATACGGGAGATGTTTTTACCGTAGAAAAAATAGATGGTAAGGCAAAATATACTCACAAAGTTGCTAATCCATTTGCACATATCAAGGATATGGTTGGTGTTTATGCTTATATTCAATACACAGATAAAGGTAAAGAGTATTCATTCATTGAAACTATGAGTAAAGATGAGGTATTAAAGATAAAAGGTAAGGCAAAAACTGCTTTTGTATGGAATGATTGGTTTGGAGAGATGGCAAAGAAGGCGGTTGTTCGTAGATTATGTAAGACTTTATTTATAGGCGACCCCAAGATAGCAATAATGGAAGATATAGACAACAAGAATTTCGATGTTCAACAAGAACCTGTCCATATAGATTACGACCAACCAAAAGAAATGCCAAAAGAAATTCAACCGAATAAAGCCGATGTTATTGCTCAACAAGAACAAGTTGTAGAACAAGAGATTAAAGGAGATACTGCAACCGAAGTAGATATAACAGACAATATCTTTGTTATAAGTGATATTATGCAAAAGACAGGCAAGACAAATGCGGGTAGAGATTACACATTATCGACATTGACTTTTACAGACGGAACTATGGTAAAGACTTATGATAAAAAAGATTATCAAAAAGGAATGACCGTAGAGTTGGTTGAATGGGATAAAGAACAAGGCAAATGCAAAAAGGTTAATATACTATGACAGACGCAGAATGGTCTAAATTGATTAAAGAAAGAGATAAAACGTGCCAATTTGCAGGATGTAACAGTATAGTCGGAGAGGCACATCATTGGATTAACACAAGAAAATACAAAAATACAAGGTATATGCTTGAGAATGGGATTATGCTATGTGCCAAGCATCACAGATTAGTACACGATAAAGGTATAAAACCACCAAGCATATACTTTAAAAGATTTGTTTCACGTGAAACAATAGACAGAATAAAAAAACTTAAATGGGGGTAATATGGGAATATTAGATGAAATAATAAAAGAGGCAAAAGAGGCTCAACCTGATTTCGATATCAACAATCCTCACGACCTTAACAAATTGACAAAGTCTATAATATTGGGATTTCCTGATAAGAAAATAGCTAAGGAAATGAGAGAGGATTATTTAACACAAGTGGTTGAGAGACAAGAGAGAGAAAACACAGAGAGAGTTTTGAAAAAACATATTTGTGATAGGAATGAGAGTATAAGTATAAGATACGACCAACTCTTATTAGAGAAGGATATTATAGAAAGAAAAATTAAAGTGATTAAAGAATTTATGGATTAGGAGGTATTATGTGCAAAATTACAGAAGAATCTTTTAGAGAAAATTACGATAAAATGACCGTAACAGATTTAACCAAGTTTTTTAATGTAAGTAGGAGTACGATAGTAAGTTTGGCAAAAAAGTATGGGCTACCACAAAAAACAAACGGAGGATATAAACCTAAAAAGGCTATAAGAATAAGCAAAGAAGAGCTTAAGAGACTATATAATACTACAAGAACAAGTGATTTGGCTAAAACCTTTGGAGTTTCTGTTGCAACATTGGTAAGAATAATAAAAGAGAATGGGATAGAAATCAAAAAGACAGGACGCGGAGTAAGACAAAGAAAGATAATAGTGGAGGGATAAAATGGAACTCTTTTTTATATGGGCAAGTATTATGATTTATGTTTCTCAAATTATGATTCTTGTCTTAGGATGTATATTTGAAACAATAGAAGAAAAATCAACTATTATTTTTCTTGCTATTCCGTTTGGATTTATTGGTTGGATAATAAAATATTATATGAAAATGGAGAAATAATGTATAAGATTTATATTTCCGGAGCAATAAGTAATAACGATAACTACATAAAAGATTTTACGGAAGCAAAACAAAAGTTGGAGGCTCTTGGCTTTGAGGTTTTGAGTCCTTTGGATACAGATGCTTATAAAAAGAAACTTCCTTATAAGTTTTGTATGTTTGAGTCTCTTGATTTATTAAAACAAGCAGATTTATTTACTATTATAACGGATGGGATACAATCTAAAGGAGTAAATATAGAAAGAGATTTGGCTCTATATTGTAACATTCCTTATGTAAACTATTACGAGATAGGAGGGCTTTATGGAAAAGAACAGAGAACAACGAGTGCTTGATTATATTAAAAAGTATCATACGATAACACCTTTGGATGCTTGGCAACATTGTAGCACTTCAAGATTGAGTGCCGCGATATACAATCTCAAGAAAATGGGATATAAAATAAAGAAAGAGAGTGTAAGAGTACCGACAAAAGTAGGCTGGGCTTATGTTGCTCAATATTCATTGGAGGGATAATGGAAATAAAATACACAGTAGTAGGGATACCAAAACCACAATCAAGACCGAAAACGTTTCATCGGACTTTAAAAAGTGGAAAACCTTTTGTAACCACATATTCGCCAAAAACTGATTGGTTTCATTTGGTATATACGGAAACACTTAAACTAAAAAATAGCTTAAAAATAAAGCTCTCAGGGGCTTTAGAATTAAATCTAATCTTTTGTATGCCAATACCTAAGAGTATAAGCAAAAAGAAGAGGGCAGAGTTGCACTATGTAATCAAAAAGCCCGATTTAGATAATTTGAGCAAGGCAGTGATGGATGCAATAAATAATGTTGGTATTTGGGAAGATGATAGCCAAGTGGCTGTTTTAAACACAAGGAAAATTTATTCCGAAGAACCGAGATGTTTGATAGAAATAAAGGAGATTTAATGGAAAATCAAATATGGTTGGGAGACAGTTTGGAACTAATGAAGAAAATCCCTGACAAGTCAATCGACCTCATTATGACCGATATTCCTTATCTTTATTCCGAGAAAAAACCTTCTCCAAAGAGCCACTTATACAAAGCAGTAATGAAAACAAGAGTAGAACTTGAAGAGACAGAGATAGACAAGGGAATAGATATCAAATGGTTGGACGAGGCTTGTAGGATATTAAAGAAAATCAACATCTATATTTGGATGTCAAAGTTTCAAATTCCTGAATACTTAAATTATTTTGTCAACAAAAAAGCAAGTTATGAGTTTATTCTATGGCTCAAGCCCGATGCGATGCCTTTGCATAATTGCAAGTATAATTCCGACAAAGAGTATTGTCTTTATTTTCGTAAAGAGGCTTATTGTCAACCGAAGGATAACTATTCGGCTGCAACATATTACATAAGAAACAAGAACTCTCAAGACAAGGCAGATTTAGGGCATCCTACACCAAAACCTGTGGATATTACAAAGATTCTTATCGAGAACTCGACTCACGAAGGCGATTTGGTACTTGACCCGTTTGTTGGAAGTGGAACAACTTGTGTCGCTTGTTATCAATTAAAAAGAAAGTATTTAGGAATAGAAAAAAACGAGAAGTTTTATAAAATTGCCGTCGATAGAATGGAACAAGAGAAAAAAATACTTGATTTGTTTTAACAAATATGGTAGAATTAAAATATGCTTACGGTAAATAACAATCAATTAACTAACTAAATATAATCTCGCATAAGAAGAAAGGCTACCCCCTTTTTATTTGCGAGTTAAGGATAGCGGTGGGAACTTTTCAATTCCGTAAGCAACACCGCTATCTTTATTTGGAGGATTTATGGAGAATCAAATTATCAATGACGATTGCTTAAATCATTTAAAGACAATCTCTGACGATACATTTGATATAACTTTTACTTCGCCGCCGTACGGGTTTAATGCAAAGAAAGATAATAATTCGCATAAAAAATATATTAATTCCGAAACGATACTTAAAAAAGATTGGTTAGATTGGCAAATAAAGGTTATAGACGAATGTTTAAGAGTAAGTAAAAAGTATGTAATTTATAATGTAGGAGCAATAAAAGAGAATAGAGAAAATGTTTACAGATTAATAGGACATTATGCAGACCGAATACACGATGATATGATTTGGTACAAAGTAAACGGACAACCGAGTGCAACTCCGAATGTAATCAACAATAATTACGAACACATTTTGTTGATTAAAAAAGATAAGAACTATCAAATAAAAACTTCAGGTGAAGGGATAAAGTGTTTTCGAAATGTTATTGAATGTTTTGTTAATTCGAACAATCCTTATTCGGAAATTCACGGTGCGATGATGCCTCAGAAATTAAGCGATATAATAATTGCTAATCTTACATTCAAAGGAGACTTCGTTTTGGACCCGTTTTCTGGATTAGGAACTACGGCAATAAGTTGTATAAAGTATGGAAGAAAGTTTTACGGAATAGAAATTTTTGAAGAGTATTATAATATATCAAAACAAAGAATATCGGATGCTCAAATAGAGAAAAATAGCGAGTTCGATTTTGATATGTTATAGGAGGAACAATGAATAAAAAAGAAACTAAAATGTTTGAAAGTGAAAAAACATATATATTTAATGCGATAACTTTTTGCGATTTTGTAAAAGAAGAACTTATTTTCTCAGACAGATATTTTTTAACAGAACAAATTATAGTAGAAAGAGTCCTGTTTGGCTCTGAAGGATTTAACAAAATATCAGATGCTTTGTTTGTATTACTACATTTCTTCGGTAAATTTAAAACTTTTGAAATTACTATGACAGAGAAAGTAAGGAGGCAAAATGGAAAATAAATTTATAAAAGTATTGTCTATTGATAAAAACTGTTGTGATAGTGTTTGTATTGTAAACAAAGATAGTATTGATTATTTTGAAACAACTAATTTTTATGAAGAAGAATATAGTTGTGCATCTTTGTTTCTTAAAAATGGAACAGAAATTATTGTACAAGAAGAAGGAATAGAAGATATACAAAATTCTTTATTAGGAAAAACAATAAAAAGAAAAATAAAAAGGAACATAAAAAATATAAACAAAATTGAATCAATAGATGAATATTTGAATTGTAACAGAAATTGGGATAAAAGTATAGGATTAGGAAATAGAATTAATATATTACATAACCTTACATCATCTTACAAAGAAGAGATTGCAACAAAAATAAAACTTATGAAATACCAAGATTTTCTTAAGACTCCATATTGGAAAGCTATAAGTACTTATATGAAAATAAAACAAAACAAATGTGAAATATGTGGAAGTAAAATAGAATTACATACTCATCACAAAACTTATGAAAATCACGGATATGAAATATTACACTTAAACGATTTACAAGTTGTTTGTGGAGTTTGTCATAACAATATTCATAAGGAGAATAAATAATGGAACATTCTTTTGATATAGAAATAGCAATAAAATATGGATTAGAACTTTCTATTGTTTATAAACATATTCTATTTTGGATAATAAAAAACAAATCTCACAACAAAAACTTTAGAGATGGATGTTATTGGACTTATTTTTCAATAAATTCTTTACAAAGTGTTTTTCCTTATTTCTCTATTAAACAAATACGAACAATACTTGATAAAATGAAAGAATTAAATATTATAAAAGTAGGTAATTATAATTCTCAGAAATACGATAGAACTTTATGGTATTCTTTTGTAGAAGAACCTGAAGAATTAAAAAAAATTATACCAATTGGAACAAAAGAAGATGAATCAGAAAAAGGCAAATCCATTTGCCCAAACGGGCAAATGGAAGTTACCAAAGAGGCAAATGGAAATGCCCAAATGGGCTTACCTATACCATATAATAAAACATATATTAAAACAAATAATAAAAATATTATAGGAGAGACACAAAAAAGATTTATCCCTCCTACAATAGAGGAAATAGAAAAATTCTGCAAAGAAGAAAATATAGACATAGATGCTAAGCAGTTTTTCTATTGGAATGATGCAAGAGGTTGGATGATGGGTAAATCAAAAATGAAAAGATGGAAATCTGCCGTAAGAACTTGGGAAAGAAAAAATAAAAAAGAAGATACTGCTAATGAGTTTTTAAAGTTGGGGAGGGAAGAATGACAAAAGAAGAGACAAGTAAATTGTTAGCTTTATTTAATATTGCAGGAGTTAAGTTTGAAGGAGACAAAAAAGCTATATTGGCTTTATGGTCTAAGTGTCTGGAAGATATAAATCCTAAGTTTGCTTTTCAAGCAGCTGAAAGAATTATAAAAAGAGAAACCGAATTGTTTGCAAATGGTTTGATAGCTAAAGTAAGAAACGAATCAAAGTTTTTAGAAGAAATGCAAACGATAGAACAAAATAAAATAGGAGCTAAAGATGACATACGAAGAATTGGAAGAGGTAATAAATAATATATTTGCTTCAAGAGCAAAGAATGTTTCTTCAAAGACCGTTTCTGTTTGGGTCAAAGATATTTCTTCAAGAGGTTTTTACGATAAGACGATAAAAGAGACCGAAAAAACTATGATGGAAAACGATGAAATACCTCCGACATTAGCTCAATTCTTGAAAATAGCCAAAGAAATAGACAATGGCTTTAAAAACTCCATAAATACGAAATTTAAGTGTCTTTATTGTGGGGGTAGTGGAATAGCAGGGGTAACCATTTTATTTGCAAATAATGGCAAATACTTAAGCCAAAACTATGCTTTAAAGTGCTATCACAACCAAAGTGAGAAGTTTGACCTTACAAAAATGGAGTTGAATGAAGAGACCAACAACAAAACACAAGGTTCTAAAGGATATTTTCTTGTGTTTAAAAGTGTTATACAAAGAGATGAATACTTAAAGCAAGTGTTCGCAAACAAAGGATATGATTTATGGGTAAAAGATTCTAATTAGCCAGAGATTAGAGTCTTACAAAGAGTTAGAGTTAAACTTTAAAGCTCAAATATATAACTTTTATTTAAAAAAATAAATTAATTGTAATAATTTATAAGAGCATAGCCGTTAATAGACTTATTAAGGTAAGTTGCAGATAATATCCGTATTAATGCACGGAATATATTACAAAGCGAGTTTCTGGCACTCGCAAAGGAGGATTAAAATGGTTTGTTTTTTGTTATTTATAATAATCCTTATATTGCTTAATAATTTTGATTAGGGAGGAAGAAATGTTTTCTACTGAAGATATAATTAAAGAGGTTCAAAGAGAAATAAATATGAGAAAAAGAGTGTTTCCTACTTGGGTTTTGCAAGGAAGAATAACTCAACAACAAAGCGATAAAAGAATAGGTATATTTGAACAAATACTTGAAGATTATAAGCAAAAACTTGAATCTGAAAATAAACAAATAAGTTTGTTATAGGGGGTAGGCAAGATGCAGTGTATAGATTGTCAGTATGTTCAAGCACGAGGTAAAGCAGGAGAAGGTCATTTTTTCTGTGAGAAGAAACAAGCAGAAGTTATGCCATTTAATTATTGCAAAATGTCAAAGCAATTTAGGGAAGAACAGAGAGCAATAGATATTTATATGGATAATTACGAAACAAAGACATTAGACGAGATATTGAAGATGATAGGAAAGAGAAGCATAGACAAAGCAAAGTTAAATTATTTGATTACGAAACATTTTTTACCAAGAAAATTATGGGGGGAAATTTAAAAATGATAATATTAATAAACTTTTTAATTGTAGTTTTAATATTAAGTATATTTGTTCCAATAATAATATGTATAACGGCTTTAGCACTTGATGAGTTAACAAGTAAAAGAACGGCTAAATTATTATTAATACCGTTTGGTTTCGTTGTACTATTAAAAGAAAGGTATGATGATTTATATGAGGAGGATGATTAAATATGACTGAAAAACGATATACAATAGTAAAGAGTCAAAAGAAATGTCCTTATTATGAAGTAATATCTAAAAAATGCTTAGCAGATTTAGAAGATTGTACAAAAGAGTGTATTAATATCAAAGGTAAATTTCAATATGGCGATACAAAAGAATATATGGTAAAAAAGATAACACAAGTATTAACAAAAGAAACAGGAAGTAATGCAATATGTATCCCATACGAAAGAACTATTTTATGGGAAGAAATAGCAAAAAAATAGTAGAGTTTTTGGGGGTGGAAGATGGAAAACAAAAAATTAAGAGTTTATAGAGATACTGAAACATATCCAAAAGAAGAAACTTTTATTGCTTGTTTAGTGAAAAGTATGTGGGATTTTGATAACAAAGCTGCAGCTATGGAAACATTTGAACATTGGGGAAATATACACCATATTGGTTTATATTTTATAATGTATATATGGAACAAAGAATATGCTTATTGGAAAAAAGTAAAAAAAATAGAAAATCCAAAAGATTATCCTGAAATAGTAGAATTTTGTAAGGAACGGAATATTGAATTATTATAAGGAGAAGAATAATGAAAAGAAGAAGATTTAAAGAAGGAGATAAGGTTTGGTTTGTTGGAGCAAGAAAAGATAAGAAAATTTGGGATATTGCAGAAGTAACAATAGAAAAAACATTTGTTTCAGGTAATAATGATTTATTTGTTATTTTAAATTTTGGAAAAGATAAAGGGTCTATGATTCATTTAGCAAAAAACTGTTTTTTCACAAAAGAAAAAGCAGAACAAGAGTGTAGGAGGAGAAATGGGGAATAAACTGATAGATGTAAACGAAAAATATGTGTTTAAAGTTAGAGAGTGTTGTTTGCCATTAGAAAACTGTCAGTTTAGATATGAAGATTTAACTTGTGCTTTGGAAGAAGATTGTGTTGTAATTAAAAAGATTAAGGAGCAGAACAATGGAATGGATTAAGTTTGATGTTTGGGATTATGCCTTAAATCTAAATGAAATACAAGAACAAATATTATGTGAGTTCGGAAGAAAAATAGCAATAGCAATACAAATACCAAGCGAAAGACAAAGGCTTGGAAATTGGCAAAGGATGAACCATATAGAGCCAAATACAATAAATATTAAGATTAACGGAAAAGAAATAGAAAATCTTGAAGAAGTTAGAAATCAATTTGCAGAAGCATTTGAAATACCTTATAAATTGTTATTTGGAGATAAACAATGAATGAAATAGTCAAGACTAAGCGATATAAAAGACCAGAGGTATTATATTGTTGCAGTTGTCCACATTGTTTGCATTTTTTCATATATGGAGATTGCGAACAGTTTTATTGTTTGGTTGATGATGAATACAAAGATAATGATTCTGCACAAAAAGATTGTCCGTTTAAGGAGGATAGATGAATACAACTTATTCAGAAAAGCCAATAGAAATAGAAGGTCTAAAGAAGTTTTTAGAACTAAGAAAAAGGTTTGAGAATTGTATTGATAAGTCTGTTGAAGATTATTTTAAAGATAAACCTAAAATTATTAAGTGTTATACATTCGATAAGAATCCTTCTCGATGGATGGTTATAACCGAAGATTATCATCTTCACGATATAAATATAATTTACGAAGAAGGAGAATTTAGAATTGAAATTATAGAATGTTTAAGTTTTGAAAAAGGAAGAGAACAGATTGTAATAGATTTATGTAAGCAATTTGAAAATAAAAGATGGGTATTTAAAGGGATAGTGGAGGGAAAATGAAAGTATTATTATGTATGATTTATTTACATTTGATTGATGATTATGTTTTGCAAGGTATTTTAGCTAAGTTGAAGCAAAGAGATTTTTGGAAACCTTATGACAAGAAATATCAAGCCGATTATGTTGTTGCTTTGCTTGAACACGGTTTTATGAACTCTTTTATGGTGCATATACCGATATATATTTGGTTATGCAAGAACGAATTGATATTGTCTTTTTCTGTTTGTGTTTTTGCAATAATTCACGCTTTAATTGACGATTTAAAAGCAAACGATAAAAAGATAAATCTTATAACAGACCAACTTACACATTTGTTTTTGATTTTCTTGTGGTGGATAATATTTACTATTGGAGGAATGTTATGAAAGTAAGATTGAAAATAGACTTTATTGTTCAAATAAGAGATATAAGCCGTACAAATAACACGATTATTAACTACGGTTTTAAAGAAAAAACAATAAAAGCGAACACGGAATTTGATGTAGTTTCGTATCAGCCTTTTATGAGTGTAAGTAATAGTTGCGATAGAATTATGGGTAGCGGTGTAATTATAAAAAATGAAGATTTGGATTTGGTAGTGTCTCTTGAAGAATTTAATATATTGTTTGAGGAGGTAAAATAATGGATATTCTATATACCTTAGGAACTGGCTCATTGTACCAAAATGCAGAAATAAAAACTTCAATTAAGTTAATAAAGAAGTATGCAAAGTTCGATAGAATATTTGTTATCGGAGAAAACCCTAATATAGAAGGAATTGAGTTTATACCTTTTAAGGATACGATGGCAAGGACAAGAAATGTATTCCGTAAGTTGTGCGAGGTTGCAGAAAATTCAGATATCTCTGAAGATTTCTTGTATATGATGGACGATGTGTTTATTCTTAAACCAATTGATATTGAGAATTATCCTATATATCACTCAGGAGAAATTCCGGACTATCAAGTTATTAATAATTATTTAAAAGAGATATTAAATACAAAAGAGTTCTTAAAGCAACACGGAAAACCTACTTTACATTATGGAGTGCATTGTCCTATAATTTATAACAAGAAAAAGATACTTGAAATTGACCCTATGTATTGGGAGTATGTGAACAAGTATAATCGAGAACTCAATCCGAGAATCTTATACGGAAATTGGTTTGAAAGCGACAACAAAAAATTCACAAAAGATTGTAAACTAATAAGAAACTATCCTATGGAAGAACTTAAGGATACGTTAAAAGACAAAGAATGGTTCTCGATAGGCTCAAGGTCTTATGACGGAAACATTAAAAAGTATTTGGAGGAATTATGAAAAACATAAGAATAACTTTTGAAGATGGCTCAATATCAAAAGATATTATTCCTGAAAACGAAGGAGAAATTTTAAATTTTCTTTATAATTCTGCACTTAATAAATATGTTAATATTCGTTATGATAAAGATTTAAAAACAAATGTTATACAGATTCTTTCTTGCAAATATAAATATGCTTTTATAAAAGGCGAATTATGCGAAATTATCAATAATAAAGAACTTAACCCTATTTGCAAAAATTTATATACTGCATTTTTAATATTAAGAGAAAAAGCAGGAGAATGGGAATGATAACTAAAGCAGGAATTATTTACGGATTAGGAGATGCTCTAAATGCAAGGGCTTTCCTTTTAACTTATTGTAAACAGAAAGACTATCCAACAAACAATATCACAATATATTCAGACCGATATTGGTTTCTTTTTGAAAGAGAAGGTTTCAAAAGAGAGTTAGATAGGTCTAAAATGCGTGGTCTTATAGGATATAAGAATTTCTGTAATTACGATTTGCCAAAGACTTATGAAACAGATAAATGTGATGAATGTATTGCAAGAAACGCAGGGATAGATTTCTCTTTTGATACTATTGTTCCTTTAAATTGGAAAACGAAATTAGATTTAGTCTTACCTAAGAAATTTGTTACAGTAAACAACGGATACGGTCGTTTAAGCGGAAATCCGTTAGATAAGAATGTAATATGCACAAAGGCTTGGTCGGTTGAGTATTGGAGTGAACTGGTTTTGAAAATAGGGATTCCTTGTGTTCAAATAGGTAGTGGAGCAAGTTGTTTTCCGATTAAACATACTGTTTTAAACTTGGTAGATAAACTTACGATACAACAGTCTGCCGAAGTAATGAAAAGAGCTTTGTTTCATATTGATATTGAAGGTGGATTAGTAATCTTAAATCAACATATAGGTGGAAAATCAGTTGTTTTGTTTGGCTCTACTGCCATAGAGAATCAAGGAAGGTCGTTTAATTTGAATTTAAGAGCTAATTATTGTGAGCCTTGCTATGAATGGGGTAGCAACAAATATAGACTTAAAATGCCAAAAGATGCTTTACCTTGTCAAGCAAGATGTATGAAAGAGTTAAAGCCTGATTATGTAATAGAACAGATATATAAGAATAAATGGCTTACCTAAAATTTTATATATTTTTTGCCGTTAAAATAAAGAGTTTCTCTTTTATTACCGATACTTATATGTATCCATTCTTTATTTCCTGACTTTTCAATTATTAATTGTCCGAATTTGAGTTTTGAATATCTTATAATATCAAATGTTTTTTCCAATGATATTTTTGCAGGGATAAAATCTATTGCTTCTATTTTTTGATGTTGGCTTGTAGGTGTTCCACCTACTTTGGTATTAAGCGAAGGACATCTAACGGCACTTGTTACAGTCATCGGTACATTTAACAATTCTCTTACTTCCTGAGCAAATAAAGCTAACTCTTTAACTTTATCCATATTGTTTACGGCATAATAGATATTGTCTGCCAATAAATCTTTGTGGCTTGTGTTTGTAAGTTCCTCAAAAGTAAAATTTTTAGTTAGTTTCATTTTTTTTGTTCTTCCAAAGGACAATTTTCAAGTTTTACTTTACCGTTCTTAAACTCAAACGGCTCTATCCAATCGTGCAAAACAGGACACATTATCATCTTCGGTGCTACAACTCTAAGGTCGCACTCTTTACAACTTGTTGGTATTTTTTCCATATTAGTTTTTATTATTATCATCTTGTTCTATCCAATGGCACATACTAAGCAATATAACTCTATCTATATCGCAACAATAGTATGAGCAATATTCATATCCGTTATTACTTTGCACAAAGTAAGGACAATTAATACACTTAATCATTTATTTCAATTTTCCCTATTTTCTTGAAATAACCTTTTTTCCCGTTTAGGAAATATGGTATCACTTTGCTACCACTACACCGATTAAAAGACCTAACACCAAAGCACCGATAATGCTATATCTGTATATTGATTCTCTGCTTTCGTATCTGTTCAACAAGTTTTGATAATTCTTTTGTTGTTGCTCCATTGTTAGATATTTCTGCAAGTAACTGTTCTCTAATGTTTCTAATTCTATCGTCTGTTGATTTAATAAGTTCGTCAAGTTCTCGTTGTTTTTCTGCAAGTTCGTTATTTGATTGCTCAATTCGTTTAATTGCTTGTCGGTTAGATAGTATGTATCCTGACAAAAAGCAACCGACAGACCAAAGAATAAAGATAATAATGCTAATAATAATGTTTTTAACTTCACTCACTTATGCTCCTGACAACCTTTCTCATAAAATCTAACTTCCTTATTGTATTTACTGCACCAACAATAATATCCGTTGCCACTATACTTTATTATTGAGTTCATACAATTAACACAATATTTCATTTTGCTCCTGTTCCGAAACTTGTATAAATTAACTCATACTCTTTATCATCGTAAAAATCTATCATTTCTTCCCTTTAATTGTTTTGGCTATTCCGTCAACATCTATTTCCGTCTTTGTTTCTTTTGTTTCTTTTTTGTTTATTTCTATCTTCGGAGCAGTTAAATTATCTACTGCCGATATACCAAATAAGCATAATGTCGCAAAAGTAAATGTTTGGTATAAAGCATTATCTACCGACACAAATAAACCTACTATCATAACTATTGCAAACAAACTTCCGAAATGCAGTTTTGTGTTCGGAGTTCCACCCCTATCTTGCAACATTAACTTGATATAATTAATTATCTTTTTCATTTTTCTTTGTTATCTTTGAATATATCCATTTTCTAAATTCGTCAATATATGGCTTTATGATAGGACTGAAGAAATAGAATATCAATGAAAGCCCTATAATTGCCCATAATGTAGCAAAAGTTTTCTCAATGAATATAAACATCCAAAAACCTAAAAAACCCACTAAAACAAATTCTAATGCTTTGTAAAGTAAATCGTAAATTAATTTCTTAAACATTTTATCTCCTATTTGTGCAGAGCCGATAGGAAGCCCTGCAACAGTTATACTTTTGAAATATTTATGGAGTTTTTTGAGCATCAACAAACTTCGTTGCCGATAGTTATTGTGTTCAAGAAAGAGCAATACTACTTATATATCAACCCTATCACTTGATATCTTTCAACAACTGCTTTATATCCGACCTGATATCGTAAATTGCATTTAGACAAAGGTCTAATTTTGTTTTAAGAGTTATATTCTCTTTTTCTACTGCAGTAACTCTGTTTTCCAAAATAGACACTTTACTCGGCAATTCGTAAATTTGAAAGCAGATATATAATGCAGATAATATTATTACTATGTTCGGTAAAGTAAATAATCTTTTTAAATTATTCTTCATTGGCTTCTACCGTTCTTAACTTTTGTCTTAACTGATAAATATTGCTTTCAATTTCCGTTATCTTATCAAGTGCAAAAGTATCTCCCTTAATTGCATTACGAATATTTCTCGGTGTAATCTTGTTTTCTTCTGCAACAATTTCGGCTTGAATAATAGCATTGTGTTCTTCTGTCGTTAGTGCTACAACTTCATAACTAACTGTTATCTTATCTCCGTCAGTATAAATCTCTTGCAACTTTTCTTCTTCTTTGTTAAATGTCGGCTTTTCTGTATATTCAATTTCTTTATAACCTAACTCTCTCAACTTTTCTTCCGTTGGATTTGTTATCGTTGTGTTTCCGTCTTTTACTATCTGCCCTGCAATTACAAGTTTTCCGTCAATTATTTTACCAAACATATTTCCCCCTTATGCTCCTATAAAATCTCCTGTTCCTGCATTACCGCAGAATTTGCCCTGCACACTTTCCCATATACCATACTTGTTAGTTAATGTATCGTAAACAGGGATAAAATTACGAACTAATCTGTTGTTGTCATAGATTTGGGAGTTGTATATTTTTACCTTTGAATAATAATTTGCACTTCCGTTGTCGTTGCAAGCAAATAAATAAAAACTTAAATTTGTTTCATATTCTCCTGTATGCGAATATACTAGAACATTGTCTATTGACAACCCTTTATTGTCTAAACTAAAAATATGTCTATTCGTGTTTGCATTAGTGATTGAATGATTATATATATTTCCGTTTGCACCTATAAATCTAGACGAAAGAACTCCGAAATAGTGTCTATTTGCATAATTTTTCCCTGGAATACTTTTAATTGTTCCAACTCTGCCAACCAATATATCTGTAAATTCAACATCACAAACAAATTGAATAGTTGCACTTGGAACTATTCCTGTATCTATCCATTGTGTGCCTGTGCTTTCAATATACTCTACTTCTTGGTATCTTGAAGGTATCCCCTTTTTCTTCATCATCAACTCGTAAAACATACTCATAGTCGCACCCCCTTTATGAAGCACTGCCAAAATTATCTATCTCTGCAAGACCGTTGCGGACAACAATACAATACACAGTGTTTGCTTCAAAGGTCGGCAACTCATTTCCGTTACCCCATCTGATACCGCTGTTATCCGTAAAAGTAAAAGTACTGTCCGTAGTAAAATAAATAACACTTTCATTGTCGGAAGTTGATACTGTTGTCAATACCAACTCATCTATTACACCAAACTTATATACTTCTCCACCCTTAACATTAAGATTAGTATTGTCCCCGTCTATAATCACTTTACCGCTGTTGTTTCCGGCGGAAGCAAAATTTAAACCGCTACCTTTTTCCATACCCATATCAAACACCCCCTTAATAACCTAACTGTACTGCTATAGCTGATGCATCCGTTACATCATCCAACTTAGCTTTAAGAATTGCCGGAGCATTATGTAACACTTTAACACCATCTTCGCTAAACTCCAAAGACGAATCTTCTACCCATGTTGTACCGTCATCAACAGACACTTCAAATTTCAATATACCGTTCCCGGTGATACCGCTAACGGAAATAACATTGTTTCTTCCTTCGTGCCTTATTGCCTGCTCAACAGCAACACTGTCTTTAACTAAATCTACAAACTTCATCGCAGTAGTACTCATTACACTACCCCCTTAAAAAATATTTTAATCAAAAATTTTATTAGCCCTGCTTTCTGTCGCACCGTACAACTTAACTGCAAACTTACCATACTCACCGTCAAGTAAATCTTTGGTAGATCCTACAAACTCATTGTACAATGTCTTTACCGGCACACCCAAAACCAAACTTGAAACTTCATCTATAATCGTCAACCAATCTTTAAACTCAAGCTCATCTTTCGTAGCGGTCCTCATAATCTTAACCATATCATCAAGTAACGGTATCTCTTTATCCGGAGTAAAATCACCTGTAACCACTTTAGATACAAAACTGTTATAAGCTTGCGATATTATCGGCAGTGCCAACACATTACTACACTGCATCAAACTCATAATAATATCATCTTTTAAATCATCCCAATCACCGCTAACCAACCCGGAAAGAATCGCAAGAGAAGTAAACGAAGTATATAAGAAAGAATTTAGCACACCGTAAATCAATAAATTTTTAGCCGCCTGCTTTTTATTTATATCGCCATGAAAATACATATACATCGTATCACCAATCTTTCTGCTGTACTGATTCGGAGTATTAGCAAAAGCAAACATAGCTCTATATAACCAACTATTCATACCACGATACTGAAAATTACTCAATGTAGAAGGTAAACTTGCCTGCTGACTTCTTATCGTAGCTCTCTCAAAATTCTCAATAGCTGTTTTCAAAGATACACCCTTGCTCATCTGATCCACAACATACGGATACCCACCGAATATAATTGCACCTATATCACCAACTCTTGTCATCCAACTAAGCATACCCTTAAAAGTTTTTACCTTTGCAAAAGTTGCATTACTGCCTTCCATAGCTTTTAACAAAGCTTCTGTTTGTCCGCCTTTTGCAAATCTGCTTTGGCAATACTTACTGTTTTTCATCATAAAATCAATAACTTTTTTCGGAGTTGTAACACCTTTCAAAAACCCTTCAAACCATTTTACACTACTCATATCTTCCGCATAGTTTATGCACGATAACAACTGCTTAATCATAATACTCGGCTTAACAGCAATTTTAGTTAACACATAATTGTTAACTAAATAATCACCTATATCGCTTATACCGTCAATAGTTCTTGCAACGGTAGAAAACTTTGCATTATCTAACACTTGCAAAATATATTTATATACTCTATCACCGTAAGCATTAGTTATATGCCTTTTAACTACAGTAGTTTTATAAACCTTATTCAAATCTGCAAGTTTTTCTTGCATATAAATAAAATGATTTACTTTCGTTATATGATCTAAAGCTATCTTTACCGGATTACCAAAATTCATTAACGGTAAATTACTTTGCACTCTTGCCTTAATAAATCCGGGCGATGATACTTGCCCTATATTATCTTTAAGCAAATCCATATTACCTTGTATCCTTTCAACAGAAGAAGGGAAATAATTTTCTGCTTGCGGCATATCCAACCCGTACATCTTTAAATACACCTTGTTAATATCGTCATACAACGAAGCAACTGCTTTTTGTAATTCATCACCAAACTTTTTATCTTGAATTGTGAGCTTATCCATCATATCCATAATCTGTACATTACCAAAAGCTCTTACAATTCTCTCTTTTAAGTTGTCATTTTTCATCCAAATATAACAACATATAAGCTGCATCTTATTCAATTTAACCGCATTACTTGTACCGCTTCTTGCATCCAATTCTTCATAAGTATATTCTTCGTTCAAATATCTGTTAACGGTCATATCCAAATCGGTAGCATTTTTCAAACCTAAAGCAGCAGCACATTTTGTTTTTAAGTTTTCTGTCGTTTCATAATTCTTGTTAAAAATATCAATTTCAATTCTTTCCAAACTATCTTTATCAGCTTGCTTCTTTCCGGCAATAGCATTTATGGTACTCCACCAATTACCTAACCACTTTATATACTGTTTCTTTACTCCGGCAGTTAACCCGTTTTTACTTTTATTATCTTCAATGTTAACCACCAAATCATTTATATCTTTCTGTATTTGCTCTTTTTTTAATGTTTCTTCAATCTCTTTAGCATTTCTGCCAAACACATTAATCTGCATCAAATTATCATAAAGCTGCTTATAAAACTCGGTCGTATTCTGATTTACCTTATTAGCCTTATAAGATAAAAACATATTTTTCATTTTCTCATAATTATCCAATCCAACACCTTCATCATCAATAATACTTGTCGCTCTCTGATACAACTCTCCTTGAGCTTGCTCAATAGTCATCTTGTTATACTTTTCAAGGTCCGTAAAAAATCTTTGTGTCTGCTCGTCAAACTTAGAAAACTTCTGCTGATTTTGTTTTCTCGGAAGTGCCTGCTTCAACAATCTGTTTATCTGTTTTCTCATATACTTCTTATAATTATTCTTTTCTTCTTCCGTAGCATTTTTCGGCGGCAAAACAGTTTTATCTTTTCTAACTATCGGCTTTCTCGGATTCCTTAACTGCTCTTTAACCAACTTAATTTCATCTTGCAAATCTTCAATAACATTTAACACACTCTCTTGTATTTCTTCTGCCGTAGCAGAAAACTTTAAATCATTAATCATCTGCTTTTGTGCAGCCCTGTCAATAAATCTTTTTTTATGCAAACGATTAATTATATCTTCCACAATCTTTTTAGCTTCTTTAACATCCGCACTCATCAACCTTTTATACTCATCTTGCACCTTATCAACATCGCCCTGCTCCACATTTCTGTACCCTTCTTCTTGCAAGGATAATATCTTTTCCAAAGTGCTGTCTATCTGGCTAAACTCTATAACCTTCTCCAAAACTCGCAGATTTCTTGCAAAATCAATATCGCCTGCAACTCTCCACTGATCCGCTAACCTGTAAACAGGATTCCCGTCAAGTGCGGCTTTTGCAAGTTCAACCGCAGCTTCCGCCGTAGCATCTTCTTTAACATATCCGCCGTCTTTTAAAATTTGCAATACGGTATCCGCACCGGCTTTATTCAACTCATTAAAGTCGTAAATATTTTTATCATTTAATAACTGTTTTAAGTTTTTGGAAGGTTTACTCGGCTTTCTTGTGTATGCAACATTTAACAAATTGTACACATCATCAATAGTTATACCGTCAACTTCGCTCGCTCTGCCTTCTTGAATATTTTTAATAACTTCTTTAATAGCACTTTCTTTACCGGCATAAATATTACTGTCCGGCACATCATAACTTCTGCTCAAGATTGTATTAAACAACTCTCTAACATCATCGTTAATCTTCGGCAAATCATCTTTAATTCTGTCATATATATCACTTAACCACTTTTTAAATCTTTCAAACACAGTTTTAAGTTTAGCAGTCGGAGCTTTACCTTCTCTAAAGAAAGCTTCGGCACTTGTCGCAAACAACTCTTGTTGCCTTGTAGAATATCTGCCGTTATCTTCCGGCTCACCCAACCACTCATCAAGCTTCTTTTTAATTTCCAAAACTTTTTTAGAAGCATTTTTAGATCTTGCAAAATAAAGTATCTCACTCAAAAACACATGTCCTGTTTCATGCAACAATGTACTCTTGTCGGAAGCACTGAACAAATCAATAAAATATTGTCTGTCGTAAATCGTAGTACTCCCTCTCGGCTGCTCTTGCTGCTGTTCTTGATAAAACTTCTCTAAAACTTTTACAGCTTTATCATCAAATATTACATAAGCTCTACCGTCAATACCGCCGTTATAACTTATACCTTTTACACCGTATTTGTTTAATAATAAACTTGCTTCCTTACGATCTGCATCTTTACCTTTCAAATTAAATGTTATAGCATCATATATTTCTTTACCTGTAAAATCTTCTCCTTTATAATTCTTAAAATCAATAGGTTTGCTGCTAATTATAAAATCATCAATATTTTTTATAGAATTTATAAAATCTATTTTTACTTGCCTTTCTTCATTAAAGTTGTATTTTTTAATAAGTTCTATTGTTCTTTCTTTTCCGGATTTCGCAAGGTTATTTATTTCTGCACTAAGATTAAAATCTTTTGCTTCGGGATGTTCTTCTTGATATTTTATTTCATACTCGTACCCTTTTAAAAAATCAGTTTGCACATCTTTTTCAAGTTCTTTTTCTGCGATTTCTTTTAATGCTTTTTGTACCTTTTCCGGTTGTTCTTCAAAAGTTTTATCTTCGTCTAACAACACATCGTTTTCCGGTATATCTACCTTAAAAGTTTGTCCTTTATCTTGTGTTATTTTAATATTATCTATATCTATACTTTGCAATTCTTCTAATAATTTTTTATCGTCTATACCTTCTATTTGTTCTCTATCTTCATTATTAATATTCTCTTGTAAGTATTTTATTGTATTTTTTAATAAATCTTTTATAGGTTTGTAGTTGTTTTTTTCTGTTGCTTCTAACACTGCTTCATTTGTTTCTTCTGTACTTAAAAGCTTACTTATTTCTTTTAAATTCTTTTTACCTTCAATTTCATATATATTTCCTTCTATATTACTATTCCATAAAGGAACACCCAATCTTTTAGATAACAAAGCTTGTCTGTATTTTTCGCTCGTATCTTTATTCTCTGCAAAATACAAACCCCACCCATGAGCTTGTGCTCCTTCTCCCGTACCTATCTTATCGGTAGAAAAAGTATCAAATCTGTGCGGAGTACCATGATATGCAGCTTGATAATATATATCCGGATTATTTGTATCAAATGTACCTCTGTTGTTTATAGATTTTATTTGGTTCGGTTTGAATACAGCTGTATATTCAACACCTTCATCCTTTGCCTGCAAAGCATCATATCCTTGTGCCTTAATTGCATCAAGGAATTGTTTTGTTTCTGCAACCATCCACGAGTTATTTCCGGACAATATCTCAGCCGCTTCATCTTTTGTTATTTTCGTTAATTTGTTAGTATAAAAATCGTATGCTTCAATATTACCAATGCTATCAAGAATTTCATTTACAACTTTCTTATTTGCAACATTTAACGGATTTTTAGAATTTAGAAATACATCATAAACATATCCTTCCTCAGTCCATTGTTCATTTCCTTTTTCATCATCTTGAATATGCATACTTCTATAATTAGCAATTTCTTTTGCTTTTGCTCTATCAGTAGAGAAAAATATCAAACCATTATATGCACCGCCTCTAAAAATATTAAATGGTGCTTCCTGCCTACGATAATGTTCTTCTCCGTTTTCGTCTGTGTACCATCCGGTATTTTTTGTTTTCTGTTTCCTACTTAGTGGTGTTCCATGATAACAAACTTTCGGCTCTCCGTTCTCATCCACAATCTTACTTGCATTTTGTGGATCGTTCAACCAATCACCAAACCAATTTTTAAAAGCTTTTGTTCTAACGACCAACCAAAGCTGCTCCGGCAAATTACTGTCTTTACCGTTCGGAGCTTTCAAAAATGTACCGTCTGCAACAGCTTTCTGTTTTATATCTTCTTTCTCTTTAGCCAAAACTTTATTGAAAATTCCTTTTTGTAAATATCCCTCTTGCCCTACAGGTACACTTTTATCAATCGTATCAAAATAATCAAAAATATCAGCACTGTCGCCGTTATGCTGCTGCAATATATGTTCTGCCTCATCCCATGTCATAGCCGTAGGCACATCCGTAAAAAAAGAGCTTTTGATTCTCGGACTTAAAGCTTCATACTCTCCGTACCTGTCATTACCCTTATCAAGCTTCCTGATCTTGCCTATACCCATATCGGCAAGAATATTTTTTTGTGTTTTAAAATTATTTCTAATACCGCTTCTTTTTTGTTCATCCGCTAACCAATCTTCGTACCCTTCAATCTCTGCTTCATACTTAGCCCTTTCCGTTTCATCAAAATCTATAGGATTAAAACTGTCATCCAAACTTATGTTATTATCATCAATATTTCTTTCGTCTGTTTCAATATCTCCACTCTGTGCATTAACATTAAACCTTTTATAATATTCGGCAGGTCTTATATTGTCTTGATTGTAAGCTTCCATAACTAAATCATCATAAAAACTTACAGCATTTTCCGCTTGCCTGTAAGCTTCATCTTTGTTTGCAACCTTACCGCTGTTAATTAAAGCATCCGCATACTCTTGTATTTTCTTTTTCTTTTCTTGCAAAAATTCAAGCTCAACTCCTCTTTTCTGTTGCGGATCTAAAGCTTTTTTAACTGTATCACCAAACTCTTTATAAGTTTCTCTCGGATCAGCATTTTTATAAGTTACCGGGCTTTGCTCATCTTTAAGCATACTGTTTAACTCATCGGCAACTTGCGGGCTTACGGAAAAATCTAACATATTATTTACCATCTGTTTGGCATACTCATCTTTAACACCGATATTTATAAGCTCTTTTGTTGCACTATCACTAATCATTTTTTGCACAAATCTTGTATTGCTTACGGTAGCACTGCCGCCACCAATCAAAGCACCAATCAAACCGGCATACCCAACATTAGCAAGTATCTCGCTTACACTTTCAGTTCTCATCCCGGAAGTAGTTGCTAATATTTCTTCCGCACCTTGTTGCGAAGCTTCTTGAATAAACTCAGTCGCAGCCGATTTTAAAATCTTTGCAAAACTTTTTCTTGCCGCAAGAGTTTCAATCAAAACATGCAACCCTACAAGCTCTAAAGCACCTTCTGCCGCACCACCGGCAACACCTATGCTTCTTGCTTTTATAGGAGAAAACCCTTTTTCAATACCTTCTTCATACAAACTTTGGTACTGATAAGCTCCAAACACTTCAGCAGCAGATGCCGGGCTTTTAGTTACAACCGTTGCTCCAATCGCATACAACAAAGAAGCACCGCCGCCAACCAAATCATAAATAAATCCGTCTTTATCTGTTTTACCTATACCTGTATATTGCAAAAATCTTTCTGTTTTATCTTTAAACTCTTGTGTCTGTCTGTCAATTCTGTTATAAAAATCTGTATATTTTTGTTTTATATCATCACTAAAATCTTCTCCACCGGTCAAAACACTGCCTATATTAGCAGCTTCATCTATCAACTTATCTTTCATACCCTTAAAATACATATAATTCTGTCCGAAAAATCTTGTCATAGCACTTGCAAAATCAACAGTACTTCCGGCAAAACCTCTAACACCTTCTTTAATAACATCTTCGCCGCTTTTACCGGTAAACATACCGATAGTATTTGCAGCATTTTGTATCAAGTTCGGAGCTTGCACAACATACTTTAAAGCATTTTTAACAATATCTTTTTTATTTGTAGCAAGTTTAGACAATCCAAAATAATTATCTTTTTTCTTCTCATCATCAACAACATCCGCTTCATACTCAATTTCGTTAGGTCTTTGTGCGGTAGTATTTATTTCGTTATTATTAGCATTTCCGGCAACAAAATAACTTCTTCTTTCCGGTTGCACAAATTTCGGCTTATCAGCATCAACATATTGCGGCTCTACCTTCTGATCCGCAACATTTTTATCTATATCTTGTGTTCTATCCAATCCTATACTTTTCAATACTTCTTGCGGATCAAACTCTTTTGTTACAGTAGTTCTTGTATTATTTTTGATATTATTAAAAATTTCTTCGCTGTTCATTACCTTACCTCATCAATAATATTACCGTTATTATCTGTAAGTTTTATAACACCGTTACGGTCAATAACATAATTTCCGTACCCTACAGATTTTTTTCCAATATTACTGTTAGCTTTAGGATTATTTGTATCATACATATTGCCGTCACCTATAACAGCACCATACTCTTTTTGCGGCACATCAAATCTGTTTTGTATCATCCAATTAAACACAGATTGTGTTATTTTATCTATCTTTTCTTTATCGTTTATATAATAAGATTTCAAATCTATTCCGGCAGCCATAGCTGTTTTATACACATGCTCAAATATTTCGCCCTTATCCGTAACGGAAATTTTGTCTAAATTAAAATTATTTCTGTTTGTTTTGTTTTTTAAAACTTTCAAAATACTATCTGCAATATACTCGCTTGCAGTTGTATCGCCGCCTATTCCGTTACCTTTCAAAATACCGCCAAAAGTTGTTTGTCCTTCAACATCCGTATCTCTCAATCTAACTTTTTTATCTACCATATCGCCTAAAGCAACTCTCAAAGCACTTCTCATTTTAGTTACGGCTTTTTGATTGGTATAATAACTGCCGTCTTTTATACCTTCATCAATATTGTTTATCGTTTCAACAATACTTTCAACATTTCTTTTTTCTTTAAAATCAACAACATAATCACCTTTCTTATCTAACTTAATACCCAACTTTTTCATCTCAACTTGCAAATCGCCAAACTTGTTTTGGTTAACTTGTGCATAATCAGAGTTCTGTTCTTTAAGCATACCGGAAGCATAAGATCTAAAAGATTGAAATTGCTCTTGTGTTATATTTTCTTGTTTAACTATATCGTCAACATTTTTAACACAATCTTGCATAAATTGATAAGCTTTGTCATATCCTTCGTTTTGATACAAATAATTAAACTGTTCTTTTAACTTATTTATTTTTTTATCTTGATAAGTATTTAATTGTGCATCATACTCTTTTTTTGCCTGCTCAATATACTTTTGTCGCTGCACCGGAGTTAACCCGTCATAATAAGTAGGTTTATCGTTTTTAACATTTCCGTCTTTATCTTTAGTTATTGCTTTTAACTTATCCAAAGCATCGCCCGGATTATTTTTTATATCTCTCACAACTTCCGCATTGGCAAGCTCCACTTTAAATTTGTTTTGTAAAGATAGTTTCTGTTCCGTAGTAAGAGCTTTACTGTTTATATCCATTTCGGCTTGTTTCACAAAAGCATCTTTTCTTGCCGGATCAAGTGCCGCAAGTGTCGCATAATTACTTACGGTAGTACCCATATTTGCATAATTTTGTTTCTGTAAATTTTTAGCCCAAATACTTTTATAACCCAAATTCGCAAGTGCTTTATAGTTTCTTCCTTTCTCGTTGCTCCACTTGTTATAAGCATCTTCGCTTCCTAAAACTTTAACTCCTAAAGTATCTATACTGCTGTTAAAATCTGCTATAGCATTATCAAACTCTTGCTGATTAGTTATAGTTTCAAGTTTATTGTTAAACTCTGCTTGCTTTAATTTTAAATCACTTTCAAACTGATCCTGTTTTACTTGCTCATTTTCAAGCTCAATTTTTTTATATTGCACAGCTAAATTATTTGCTATTCTTGCGGTATCATTTAACGGCTCAAGCGGATTAATCACTCTTGCAGCATTTGCAATAGGTCTTACAGTGCCATCCGGTAACACATTTTTTTTATATATATCATTAGCCATTTCAAAACTCCTTTGCCGTTAAATTATTGATAAGTTTTCATCTCTCCAACCAACATCAAAATACAAAAACTTACGGGCTTATCACCCTTAAAAAACTGTGTCATAACTTTAGAATAGTCGGAAGGTATATGCACATCAAAATCATCATCCGTCAAAACATCTTTATCACAAATAACTTCATATCTGTTTCCGTCAGTAGCTTTACTTTCAAAATATCTTGTATCAATTACTCTTGCAATTATCTTGCTTACTCTTTGCGGCAACCCTTGAGCAGTCCCGTCATTAGCACCGACATTTACATAAAGAGTTTCAATCAACCACTCATACCCCACACCAACAACAATAACCTTTCCGGCAACATCTAACGAAATTGTCCCGTCAACAACCGTCTTTTGATTTTGTATTTTTCCGTCAACCAACACATTTACCGTCTTACCTTCCAAAAAGTAAAGTCCGCAAACATCCGTAACATTATCTCCAAACTCAAACACCTTTGCACAATCACTGTATATTTGACACTTGTTTTTATATTCGTTACTAACATTTTCCTGCGGCAATCCCCAACTCAACCTTTCAGTAAAATAGCAAGTTTGCCCGTCAACAACTCTTTCAACTATCATCCAAAGTTCATCATAGTTGCCGTTTGGCTCAGGTATAACAGCCAAACTTACAACTTTACCGCCTATATCGTGTCTTGCACCGGCACAAACTTTATTATCCGCATCATAACTTATACTTCTTAAATTGCCGTCTTTATCGCTAAACCAAATAGTTTTATACGGCTCACAAGTATAGGTCCAGCACTTTACTCCGTTATGTAATAAATGCTCAAACATAACGGAAATGTTCATCGGTCTAAAACTATCTCTCTCGGCAATATAAGTAAAATTAGCAATTTGTTTTTCGTTATTGGAAACAAAGAAAAGTTCATCAAGAATATGTAACGGCATAATTGCCGCAGATCCTAACGAAGATACTTTAACACACATAACATTTGTAGGTGATAACACTTCCGCAATAGTTTGCTCACCAAAAATAAATTCTTCACAAGCTGTACCTATATACAACTTATTCATCGCAGCCATCCACAACACCATACTTTCTTGATTACCCTGCAAAAGAACAGTTATCGCATTTTCCGGAAGAATATCACCAAAACTGTTATCGCTAAAATTATTATAATCTCCCGCACACGAAGCACAAATCTTTGTACCTTTATCGGTAGATATAGAAAAAACAAACCTTTCTTTATAAAAAGCACAACAGTTCGGATACACCCCACCGCCGACAATACCTAACTCCCACAAATAAGTACCACCTGTAAAATCCGGCATATATCCGTCAACATTAACTTTAACTTCGCTTGCACTTACAACATCGCAAATAGTTCCAACACCATACCCGCTATGCAAATACAACCATGTTACACCGCCATCACTAACACTACCTTCTGTATGTATCGGCTTAATTTGTCCGGTTGTACCGGAAGATGTCGCCTCATAATAATTATTACCGCTTTTTCTTATATCGCCGGTAGTTATACTCTTACCGGATTCCCACATTTGAGTACCTAAATCCGTATAATTTAATCTTATTACCCTACCTATATCTTTATCACTAAACAAATCAAACGAAGCACCGGATGTATTAAAAGTACCCTTGTATGTATCTTTATAAAAAGCAGTCCATCTTTTTAACTTTAATTCTTTACCGGAATATCCGGCAGTAGCAGTTTCTACATAAAAACCTTTTCCTTGAACGGTAATAATCAACTCTTGATTTGTTACCGAATATAACAAACTTGCAGCTTCGTTTAAATCCAAATACTCATTAGACGATGCAATTTCAACATCATCAATATACCATTTTGTACTATTTGACGAGCCTTTTATACCGGAAGAAGAAAGCACAACATTACAATTATAATTAGCAAGTTCTGTTTCAACAGTTATCAATCCTGTATGATCCGAACATTTTAAACCCATATTTTTAACTGTATTTACTTCACCAAACGGACCTTTTTCAATAATAAAATTTTCTAATACCCAACTGTCATCTGCATACCTTTTTAACACTTGTATCGGAAAATCTTTGTTGCATATATAAAGTACATCAACATTTTGCACATAACTTATTTTTAACTTGCCTTCTTCATCAATCAAATCGGTTATACCGTACGGGCTGCCAATCTCATACACATCGCCGTTACCGTCTTTAACCAACTCTCTGTTTTTATAAAATCTAATTACATTGTTACCAAACTCAACAACATAATTAATCAGCTTGTTAACTCTAAACGGTATCAATACTCTTTTTGTGTTTGTATCGGTATAGCTGTAACTGTCCAAAATATGTAAATTATCACTGCCATCGCAAAACACAATTGCATTGTTACTGATATTAATTGCCAAAGATAAACAAGTGCCGGTAAAATCAAGCTCAAAAACGGTACTTCTGTATATACAAACACTTTTAACAGTACCAACACAAACAACCTTATCATCAACAACAATAGCTCTATTTATACCTAAATCACTGTCATATCTTGCAAGTATCAACTGCTTTACCAACTCTCCGGTAAAACTGTAAATATTGCAGCAAACACAATACTTGCTGTTAATCTGCTTGTAAACATAAACATAAACATTGTCGCCTTGCAACTTTGCACCTGTAACAGTACCGCTTTCAATTCCCAAACTTACAGCATTTCCGTCATGATAAAAATACAAATTTGTTTCATTTCTTAAAACAAAATTATTATCATCAATTTTAAATCCGTCAAAATCGTTAGTTATGTTTTCGCTTATTATACAACTGTCTGTAATATCAAAATTTCCGCCGATTTTTACAGTTAAAAATCTTAACACCAACCCGTCAAAACTCGCCAATTTACCCGTATTTCTTAACGGATTACGATACGGCTCTAAATCAAACAACTTTTCTGCATTTGTGTCGCCCGTAGTATTTATAACAGAATAACTGCTCCAATCGGCAACACTCGGTATAAAATTATAACTTGCCGTAGAAGTAGATACTTTATAGCTGTTTCTGTCGCTCCACCAACCTGTTTGAGCAACTTGCAAAATATCTCCTAACGGATTACTGCTGTAATCCACCAGCTGAACAACAACAACATTAGTAAAATCAAAATCGCACCTTGCAATATATCCGCTGTCGCACCCGAACACATAACGGCTGAAAGTATAATCAATACTTACACAATTAATGTTTGTTGCTCCGGTAACTTCCTGTAAAGTTTCAAAAAAATGTTTTATGTTATCATTAACAAACACTGTACCGCCACGATTCATAGCACTGCCGTAAATCGTAGGCAACACATTTTTCATTTGTTTGTTACTTGCAATAAAACTCTCTAAATCAACTCTGCCAAAAAGCTGTTTAGAAATTTCTCCACCGTTAAAACTTGATTTAATAGTTCTGATTTTAGCCATGTTATAACCTATTCATAAAAATAACTTATTCTTGTTGGAACATTGTTGTTAAGAGGACTAACCGCAGCATTAGCACCACCTGTACTTGTGCCGCTAACACTGTTTCTGTCAAAACTTTTACTTGAAAAAATACTGTTTGCAACACCCAATCCGCCGCCTATCAACGAATTAGCCGCATTAGCTTTAGCAACTTTTTTTTCGTATTTATACATTTTTGCCTGATTTAAAAAATCTATGGACTTTGTTTGAAAATTATAAGATAAAAGATTAAGATCGTTTTCCAAATTATAAACACTTTTGGCAACAGCTCTATCTCCGGTAGTACCGGCACCGCCCGCACCGCTAACCAAATTTCTAACATACTGATTAGATATAAACTGTTTGCCTTCACGAAGTTTTGCATCTTGTGCATAATTACCTTGCACAGCAACATTTCTTGCATTACTTTCGGCAACTTGTGCATTTGCACTTGCAGCTTGTGCTTGTGCCTGATAATTTTGATAACTGTTTGCCGCTTGAGCAGCAGCACTTACAACAGATATTATCGTAGAAGCTATAGCCATACCAGCCATAAAAACCCCCTTACCACACTCTTGCTCTTTCTGTAACACCGCTACCCAACGAAGCATTAGGCAACTGTATTGCATTAACTCTCTTGGCATCCTTAACAGCCAAAAGATACTCGTTCATATATGTTTGTTTTTTCTGATCGTCTTGAGTTAACACATCCGCCAACTCATAAGCAATTCTGCAACAAACAACATTAACAAAATTAAAATCAAACTTATCTTCAGTTATAGAAGCCGTATATAAAACAGTTATATTATCTTTATTACAATAAACATTTCTTCCGGCAACATCATATTGTCTGTAAGCACCGTACTGATACGGATAAGTAGATAATGCATTAAATCCGTCAATTTCAAGCAACAACAACAAATCTTGCGGCAACTCAAAAACTCTCGGCAACATACCAACACCGCTAACACCTATCTCAAAAACAGTTCCGGCAACAAGAGTAGTACTGCCGATAGTTATACTGTCGCCCTTATCCATATTCGTATAAAAAGTTATTTTTCCGGCAGCTTTCGTGTCGGCACTGCCGCCTACCAAAGTATCACCGCTGCAAACAACTTTTTTATTCGTGCTTTTTATCACGATATCGTTTCCCGAAACACCTGTATTTGCAGCAGTTATCGTCAACACATTTTTATTATAAGTTAACACAACATCACTAACCGCAACGGCTGCAACATTTTCAACCGTTTCCAAAATATCATTTGCAAACAATACAGCTTTACTCTTAGCAAAAATCCAATTATGCCTTTGCAATTCTTCTTTAACAAGCCCGTCATAAATTTCATCAATTAATCTTCTCGGCTTTGTATTATCCGTTAATGCACTTATTGTTTCGCATCCCAACTTAATTAAAGCTTTGTTGTACAAATTTAATTTTGTCGTCATATTTTTATCCTTTAAAAGATTCTTGCTGCTGCTTCAACTGTTCTTGCTTAATAATATTGCTTAATTCTTCTTCCGTCATATTTATCTTTGCTAAGATATGAGATACAACTTGCCTTCTGCCGATCATAATATAAAGCTTTATTTTATTTGCATCGTACGGCTCTGCAATCTTACTTGTCGGATCTACCGGAGCAATTCTCCCTAAATCACATAACACCGCTTTAACATCCGGATTATCCTTTTTAAATACTCTTTGATAACATCTTACTCTTGAAACAAATCTTTGAGCCCATGTTAATACACCCATTTTTTTACCGCCTTTTATTTTTAAATCAATTTTATTCCGCTTTGAGCTTCAACACCCGCTTTAGCTAAATCGCTTGCACTCTTTGCAACCGTAGGCATAGCAGCAAGCATCTGTTGAGCTTGTGCCGCTTCAATCTTTTGTTGTTCAATTGTTTTAAGTTCTTCTTCCGAATAAAGTGCTTTTGCCGGTACACCTATACTTCTTGCCATAATCTTAGCTGTTTTGGTAGGATTAACAATATTAAGCATATCCGGATACACTTGAGCATAACCGCTTATAGTTTCTAAAAATCTGTTAAGCTTTATAGCTTCTTCACTTTTTTGAGCTTCATCAAGCGGACTCTCAAACTCAATAGTAAGTTTGCTCTTGCTTCTTATAAGTTCCGCTCTTAAATCTTCCGGCATTTGTGGCAACCTTCCGGCTCTGTCGTGTATATCAAACTCTCTCATACAACAAACAGCAGCCCACTCCTGATATATTCTTGTAGCCATCGGAGCAAGCAAAATAGCTTGTTCTTGCTTTTTTACCATAACTTCAGTGGCTGTCTTTGCGGAAGGATCATTAATCAATATTTCAAGCAAATTAATACAAAATCCGTCAGCAATATTTTGTTTTAACTCTTGCCTTAAAAGCTCCATAGCTCTAAGATCCATATTTCTTTGCATGGTAGCGGCAGCCGGTCTGCCTTGCTCATCAAGTCCGCCGTAAATAACAGATCCCGCCGCACCCAACTGATTCAAGTTAACTACGGCATCTTCTCTTATAAGCATCTCCGGATCAGCAGACATTTCCGCTGCTCTCATAGTAATTCTCATCGCAGCATTTAAGGTTTTTTGGTCTGCAAGACATTTCATAGCCGGTCCATACCCGTACACTTTTTCGGTAGGAAATACCTCAACTCTTGCCATACAATAAGGCATTGTATGATATCCGCCAACATTTACAATCTCACAAGTATCGGCACAAAGATAATACGATGAATATTTCATACTTAAATTATCTTCTTTGTTTGCATCGTACTTATCGTTAGGGCAAACATAATGCAAAAACTCATACTGCATATTACAATCTTTACTTTCTTTAATTTTTGCAGGACATTTATCGCCGAACAATTCTTCGGCTTGCCTTTTATCCAACTTAAACTTCCTGATAAAAGTATCTTTTTCGCCGTAAGCATTAGTTTTAGCCCAAACTTCGCTCATCGGAAAAGTTCTGTAATATATACCTTCCGGTCTGTTATCAACAAAAAACGGCATCTGTCCAAACATCCCGGCACCTGAAAACATCGTATCAACGGCACTATCAAATCCGCTTTTGTTTGTATAACGGTATTTTGCAATTCTTGCTGTAACATCATCAAAATAATCTTGAAAATAAGAAGTAAGGTCCGGATCAGTCGTACAAAACTTTGCCCATGAGCGAGTACGAGGACAAATAATACTTTTCATAATAGAAGCAAATTTCGGTAAAGCACGAGCCGCAGTAGAATCAAACTTTTGCTGTTCCAAATTCATAAAATTTAAAACTTTCGTAACAAAAGTAGCTTGTCCCGGATCAATTCTCTGTGCAATTTCTTGCCATGTAAAATCAAATCTGCTTCTGACAAGCTTCATACTTTCATATTCTTTTAATATTTGTTCGGCTTTTTTCATATTTTTTTATCCTCGCTTGCAGCAAGCATACAGGGTGATATATGCTTGCTGCATGTGTAACTAATGTATGGCAAATTAGTTATTTACAGAAAACAACATAGCTACTTTCAATGTGCCGGAAGCAGGCAAAGCAGCAGTTCCTACAGTGATGATAATTTCTTCATCAGCTTCAAGAGCTGCCATAGCACCGGCTTTACCGAACAATGTCGGAGTATCTACGGAAGTAAACACAGCATCTGCTTTATATTTTGCGGTTGCTGTTGCATTACCTATTTGGATTTTTGCAGATCCTAAAGAAGTATCGGTAGTCAAAATACCGCCGATAAACTTTTCGCCTTGTTTAGCTTTAGCAATAACAATAGTATCTGCTGAAGCTTGAGAAGCTAAATCAATTGTTGCATTGTAAGTTTTGATTTTACCTTCTGCAACGGAAGCATTAACTAAAGCTTGTTTCAATTCGTTACAATATGTTTTAGACATTTTATTTTCTCCTTATAAAGATGGCGGCTTTATTTTTTTAATGTGTAAAAACCGCAAAAGCACATTTATTTCAAACAAGTTAAGCTTCTACACACTCAACTTTAACACAACCTTTTTCATCCAATCTTGTAGCACCGATTGTCTGTTCCATATATAAATACGGTTTTGATTGTTTATCTTTTCTTGAGCTGAAATCAACAATCATACTCATCCACTCACCTAAAGCAACACAAGATTTTGCAAATATAGGAACATATCTTGTAGTGCCGGAATTTGGCAACTTTTCTTTGTGTACAAACTCAAATCCTAACCATGATTTCAATTTGCCGTCTTGCAAGATAGGATTACCCCATTGGATGTTGTTATACTTAGCATCAGCCAACAAATCAGCTGCTTGTTTTGCTGTTATAACACAAACAAGTTTTTCAGTATCAACATCTATTTCGTTACCTAAAAGAATTGTTCTTGCTTTGATAAGTTTTTCGGATGTAAGACCTGCTCCGCCGGCAGCAACAACATTGTTTGCATCAAAGTTTGTTGTTCCTGTACCGTACTGACCTGTTTTGTTTGCTCCGAAGAAAGCTTCAATAATAAGATCATCTTCATTTCTTCCGAAAGCTTTTTTAGCAGCCAAAGCATACATGTTGTTAGGATCACCCAAAGTTCTGATTTTATCCAATCTGTCAAAAAGATGTCCCCAATTGTAAGTTCTTGGAACATACCATCTTCTTGCAGTTGTAACATCGTCTTGAGGTGAATCACCGTTTTTAACTGTTACTTCATGTACTTGTGTAATACCTACTTGGTTAGCTGCAACAGCAGATTCTCCAACAATACCGCTTTCTACTGTTACATAAGGTCTTAATTTAGATCCTTTGTCTTGAGGAAGGATTTGATACATGTCTTTAAATTTTTGACAATAAAACATGTATTCATTACCGGTTAAAAATAATTCTGGCATTTTCTTTTCTCCTTGTAAATAAATTTTGTATGATTTATTTTTTTCAAGGTTGCCCGCCGAAACGGACCAATTCAAAAATCAGCTCATTAACTAAGCTGCGGCAATTATGCCGGTCAGATTTCTTTCAATCGGTCATTGGACCTTTTTCAAGGTTGCCCAATATTTCCGTCTATATCAAATAACTTTTTTTATCCTTGCATATCAGATACGGCAATTTTTGCAAGCTCATCATACTCTTGCAAAGCTGCTTTATCGCCGCTGTTCATCTTTGCTACCCACTCTGCATTACTCTTTAACTGCTCAATCTTTTCTCTTGCCTGTTGCGGAGTTAAAGTGAATCTGCTTTGTCTGTTATCTCCCGCACCTCTTAAAACATCTTCGCCAAACTTGGAAGCAAGATTTTTAAATATATTCATTACAGTTTTATAATCTGTAGCTTTTTGTAAAGCTTCAATCTGTTCAGGAGTAACTCCGGCAATCTTTGCCGCTTGCTGTGCAGCTTTTAAATTGTTATCGTAGTTAGATCCCCACTCACTTTTAAGATCTTCTTCAGCTTTAATTGCAGCAGCTTCAGCCGCTTTTCCTTGCTCAATTTTTGCAGTTTCTAAAGTTTTATATATTGCAGCAGCTTGCTTTTGTGATAAACCGATTTTAAACAACTCCGGAGCAATAGCTTTAGCAATAGCATCGTCTTGCCCTTCGGCAATTTCAAACTTATAATCTTCCGCTTTATCCGGTCTGCCTAACTTTTTATAAAAAGCATTAACTTCGTCTGCATTGTTTTCATCCGGAAGTTTTAAAAGTTTTTCTTGCGGTACACCTTGATACTTCTCATAATTTCTGTAACCGTTAACAACATCTTCTATCGTCTTAAACCCTTTGTTGTTAACAAACTCCATAGCTTCTTGGCTCAACCCTTCAAAAACATTATTGTTTGGCTCTGTCATTTCTTTACCTCTTTAACTTGTTTTTTTACTTCTTTGGTTATTGTTTCCAACTTTGCCAACACATCTTTCGCATCCAAATCCGGATACAACATAAATAATTCGTACAACTTTTGTTTAATTTCTCTGTTAGCTTGTATGTTTTGCATTTTTCCGCCTTTTTATTTTTTTATTGTCCTAACAAAGTTTTACTTGCAGAAGGTTGTCCGGCAATCGCATTACCTTGACTTTGTGCCGGTGCATAATAATCTCCTGCAAGCATATTCGCTGCTCTGCCTTTTTTCTTTCTTAAAGCTTCAAGAGTTTTAGCTCTTGACGAGCTTTCATCAATAACTTTAGGAGCTTGTTTAACTTCAATTTTCGGTACGGAAGGTGCTGAAAAAATACCCGCCATAATTTTTACTCTCCCAAACAAAAAAAGCCCACAAAACAAATTTCTTTGTTTTTGTGAGCTTTTAAAATTTTATTTAATAAAAAAATTTGATCCACGATAAAACACCCTTTTCCGCAGATCAAACTATATTTAAAATCTTTTTTACTGATTAAATTCTAATCAAATCAAATTTGTTTGTCAAGTACTTTTTTTATTTTAAGTTTCTTTGCTACAGTGCCAACATTAAATCGTTTTTGGCTTTTGCTTTATTATCAAACTTATCCGATATATAAATTATTTGATTGTTTGTGTTTTTAATATAATAAAAATAATTATCAGCTTTATCTTTTTTAATTATCCCGCTGTTTTTGGTTATCTCACTATACAAAGTTTCTTCTTTTGTTGTTATGTTTTTTTCGTCTTTTGTTATTGTTATCGTTGATTTAACTTTTACTTTCGGTTTTAATGTATCCACAAACTTATAAACTCTCTTTTCCTTTTCAAGTTTTCCTATTCCTAAACTTTCAATATCTTTAATATCTCTTTGGATAGTTTTATACGAAACATTAAACAATTCAGCCAAATCTCTTGTTGTATGTTTTTCTTCTTTCAACAGATATATTTCTTTTATTACTCTTTTGACTTTTGTTATTACTTCTTGTTTCATACATTATTCTCCTTACATTATCACCGGTCTTATAATACTTGTGTTCATCTGTCTAACATTTCTTCTTGTCTGCAACCTGTCGGTAACCGTCTGTGCTTTAACATCTCTTGCAAAAGTTAAAGCAAGTGCATCAGCTTTTCCGGGCGATCTTCCTATCCTTTTTTTAATATCCGCTTTATCTTCAAGTTGTATTATATCTTTCGGCAACTGTTTTATGTTTGTCAATTCTTGCCTTAAATCGTGATCATCTTCAATACACCCTTTTACCGTCAACCAATCTTTCATCTTGCAATACATTTCTGCTCTTTTATTTTTATATCTCTTGCTTACGGAAGCATCATTAAACCCGATATCATAAACATTTTTATATCCGCTTTGCCTTAAAAAATCTACCAAACTACCGCCTTCACCGCCACGATCCACAAACACAGCAGCGGGCTTATGCTCTTGTATCAACTCTATAGATATATCAAGCAACTGAGGAGCAGAAGTTTTCGCAACCTCTTTTAAAATCTTTGCATTAACACCTTGCCTAAGATACCAAACGGCAGTATCATTACCAAACCTTGCCGGATCTATCCCTATAATCTTTGGTGCATACATATAATCGCCTACCGGAAAATCTCTTTTTTGTGCAGCAATAACAACATCTCTTGATATCAAATTAAAATCATCCGCACTGTTTATCGGATCTCCTTCGTAAATATGGTCGTAATCTTCCGGATGATTTCTCAAACATCTTAACCGTTCTGCTTCAAGTGCTTCGGTCCAAAACGGATTGTCATACCAATTCACTTTCTCCAAATAAATATCATCATCTCCGCCGCTCACTACAGCCCAAATCGGATCATTTTCTTCTAATCTGTTGAAAGAAAACCACAACTCAGATCCCAACTTTCTTATCGTAGGCAACAAAATATCAAGCTGCTCTTTAGAAAAGCTTTGTGCTTCATCTACCCAACACTTGTCAAATCCTTCCAACGATTTCAACTGTTGTCCGCTTTTCTTTCCGCCGGTACCTCTCATACCCTTAAACACAATCTCACTGCCGTTAGCATTATTAACAATCGTATCGGTATATATCGTATAGTTTGGTGCAAGTCCGCTCTGCTGTATAGCATCAACATACACTTGATAAGTAGAATCTTCAATACTGTTTTGAAACTCTCTTAAATTTAATATCCTTTGCTTTCTTTTTGTCTGATTCAAATCTGCAAGCACACACCTTGCAAGACACTGAGTTTTTGCTCCACCCCTGCCGCCGTAAAAAGCATAAATTCTGTACCGCTTAGTATAATCCAACAAAACTTTAAACTTTGCCGTTATAAGTATCTTTGCTTTTTCCATGCTATTTCACCTCTACCACTTGTATTTCCGCTTCCGGCTTTTTATTCGCTTCAACAACTTCCACTTGCAAATTAACAAAATGTTGGCTTGTATGCACTTCCGTATCACCTTTCGCCAATCCTTTTATTTGTGCCAACACTTTAATTGCATTTATCCTGTCCGCCGTTTTGGCTGTTTTACTGCGGATAATATCCGCTAAATGTTTGTGTAGTTCAAGGTCGCTCATAATTATTTGCTTGGTAACAGCTTTATTTAGAAACTTTATTCTGTTCAAAACATTACTGTCAGCAAGCAACTTGCAACCCCTTTCCGTACAGCTTTTAAGTTTTATTTCTTTTTTACCGCTCTCTTTGTGTGCCAATCTGTAAGCTTCCGTAGCACTTTTACCTTGCACAATATACTGTGCAAATCGTTCCTGTAAAGAGTTCTTTAGCGGAGTATCCATATTAATAAAAAAATCAACATCAAACTCCATCTGCATAACAGGCATCGGCTTAACATCTTCAGTCGGTAACAATGTTTTCTCATCAATTTTCATCCTAACCCCCTTTTCCGCAGATTATTATTTTTATTTTTTTACATCCTTGTTAAATCATCTTTCAACTGTTTTACAATAACATCTCTTATTTCTGCTAAAGTTTTAAACTTGTACTGTGGCAACTGTTCTTTATTTGGCAACGATAACGACTTTAAAAACATAATTATTGCTTTATAAAAAACTTTGTCGGTTATACTGTCATGCTTTTTTACTTCTGTTACACACAAATTAGCAAATCTTTGATATTCCGCAATACTTGTTATCATTAAATATTCTATTATCGGCTTTAACTTATCTTGCATATTATCTACAACAGCTTTTTTTCTCTTGTTAACAATCATGGCTGTAGTTAAATCAGATGCCGTATCAAATATATCCTTAACATCTTTTTCGCTCTTGTTTCTTTTATCGCACTCTTGCTGTGCTTCTTCTCTCGTCTTAAAACAAAAATTTTCACTCAGCATTTCACCGAACACACCCTTACAACCAATTTCTTTACCATCTATAAACAAAAACATATCGCCTATTATCATTTCTTTATATACCGCCCAATCCTTGCATTTCAAATCTGATATTATCATCCAAACAGTATCGCCGACTTTATATTTAGATCGCAACATAATCTGTATAATCTCTGTTATTATCTTATCTCTTTTTTGATACCACTCTGCCGCCGGTATATCCAACTTCTCTATAGCAACAATAACATCCTTAACAAACTCATCCGGTACACTGTCAGCTTCCAACTCTGCTTTGTTAATCATACCCTTAATCTTCTCATAATCAACAAATCTGTTGTTATCGGTCAACCAAACAAACAACGGATTTAACATCTTTCTTAACTTTTCAACAACCAACCGCTTTCTCGGATTCTCATACATACTGTTTGCAATCGCCGCTTGCTCTTTAATTTCCGTAGCCGTCTTTGCAGCAGGCTCGTTTATTAATCTTTCAAGCTCTTTATTTCTTGTTTTTTCAAACTTTTCAATTTCTTCTGTGCTGTTTTTATATACTTGCGGACACTCTTTTATTTTATCCGCAAACTCTTTTGTAGTTTGTGCCTTTTCATTTGCTTTCTTTTCTATAGCATTATAAATATCTTCCAAAAAACAAGCTTTTAGCAAAACAAAATAATTTATACCGTCGCCGATTTTTTCTTCTACCATATTCTCATCCGGCAAAATTCCGTACTTCTCATACTTCTCTACCATATCAATAATACTTACCAAATGTTTATTCAACATACCTAACAAAGCAAACTCTTTCGTTTTGCATCTCATAATCTTTGTCGCTTCAACAAAGTTATGTAACTTATCGTCTTTACTTGAATACTCTTGCGACTTACTTTCAAGCACTTTTTTTATATTTTCAATACACCCATCAACAACCTTTTTAAATTCTTCACTATTCATTTCCTTTCACTCTCCTTTGGATTTTATTAAACACAAAATATTTTCCATCTTCTCTTTTAACAATTGCAGCTTTCGTTCCTTTCTTTATATCCATCTCTACAGTAAATTCTTCAACAACTTCAGCCTTCATCCCGTCAATTTCAAGCTTATTTCCTTTCTTTAAATTCATCCTCTTTCTCCTTAATATTCTTTATAATTTCAGTTTGTATTTTTAAAACATACTCACAAGATTTTTTACAATCCATGCATTTACTTTTATCTTGGCAATCTGTACAAGGATTCTGCATAGCAAAATAACATATTCCCGGATCAAAAAGTTTTTTCATTTCAAAATCTTTTTCTTTTACAATTATCACATTACTGTCTTTACTTTCATCGTTATAAATTATCTCTATCG
>Ga0310695_10000907_pt1 | contig 72459 bp, 55 predicted proteins | sample RumenRJG_04DNA_FD_203882 | JGI IMG/M metagenome (GOLD analysis project Ga0310695, IMG submission 203882) | Bovine rumen microbial communities from Lethbridge, Alberta, Canada - RJG_04 (v2) (version 2) | ecosystem: Host-associated > Mammals > Digestive system > Stomach > Rumen | place: Canada... | reverse complement strand
AAGGCCATCGACAAAACCTTTGCCGAGGAGCTGAAACGGCTTCGCACAGACTATATTGATTATTATCTCATGCACATGTTCACCGACTATGTGGAGTGGGAGAACCTGAAAAAGCTGGGAATCGAAGACTGGATAAAGGAACATAAGGCGGACGGAAGTATTCACAATATCGGTTTTTCCTACCACGGCAATACGGAGAACTTCCTGAAAATCCTGGACGCCTATGACTGGGATTTCTGCCAGATTCAGTATAATTACCTGGATGAGCACAGCCAGGCCGGAAGAGAGGGCCTGAAAAGAGCTGCCGAAAAGGGAATTCCCGTGATTATCATGGAGCCGCTCCGCGGCGGAAAGCTGGTGAATCTGCCGTCAAAGGCCATGACGCTTCTGGAGGAGAGCGGGAAGGGCTGGTCTTCGGCGGAGCTGGGACTTCGCTGGCTCTGGGATCAGCCGGAGGTGACCTGTGTGCTGTCCGGCATGAATTCCCCGAAGATGATCGTGGAAAATATCCGCATTGCCTCCAAGGCAGAACCGGGGCAGTTCACGGAAGAGGATTTCGCCCTGGTAGATCAGGTGAAAACAATCATCCGGGAGCGGGAGAAGGTGCCCTGCACCGGATGCCGGTACTGCATGCCCTGTCCGAAGGGTGTGGATATCCCCACCAACTTTTATTATTACAACCTGATGTATCTGGAAGAGAAGAAGGGCAGGGCCCGCTTTGAGTTTGCCCGGAACATGGGCCTGCAGAAGGAACCGGCCTTTGCCTCCCAGTGTATCGGGTGCGGCAAATGCGAGCAGCACTGTCCGCAGCATATTTCCATCCGGGAGAAGTTAAAAGAAGCGGACAGAGAGCTCAGACCGCTGCCGGTAAAGGCGGCTCTTACGGTAGTAAGAAAAGTGACAGGAAGAGGATAGGTCCGGAAGTTTCGGAAACGGTAAAAACAGAGAAGGAACAGGGGAGGGATTGCGATATGTCGATTCTTGCGGGATTTATGGTGCCCCATCCGCCGATGATCGTGCCGGCCGTGGGCCGGGGCGGAGAGGAGCAGATTGCGGAAACTACGAAGGCCTATGAGCAGACAGCGGAGGAGATTGCAGCCTTAAAGCCGGATACGATTATCATCTCCAGCCCCCACATCGTGATGTACTCTGACTATTTTCATATTCCGCCGGCGGCCCGCGCAAGGGGTTCCTTTGCACAGTTTAGGGCGCCGCAGGTCCGGTTTGAGGAGACCTGCGATACGGAGCTTATCCGGCGCATCGGCGCACTGGCCGCGGAAGCGAATCTTCCGGCAGGCCCCCTGGGGGAGCGGGAGAAGGACCTGGACCACGGGACCATGGTGCCCCTGTGGTTTATCGAGAAAAAGTACCGTGATTTCCGGCTGGTGCGGCTGGGCCTCTCCGGACTTCCGCTGGCGGATCACTACCGGCTGGGCCAGCTGGTAAACCGGGCTGTGGAGGAGACGGGGAGACGTGCCGTCTGGGTGGCCAGCGGAGACCTCTCCCACAAGCTGCAGGAATACGGGCCCTACGGCTTTGCCGATGAGGGGCCGCAGTATGATGAGAAGATTATGGATGTCTGCGGACGGGCAGCCTTCGGCGAACTCTTTGATTTCGGCGAGACCTTCTGCGAGAAGGCGGCGGAGTGCGGCCACCGTTCCTTTGTGATGATGGCCGGAGCCTTTGACGGCCTGGAGGTAAAGGCAGAGCGGCTCTCCCACCAGGACATCACCGGGGTGGGCTACGGGATCTGCACCTTTTATCCGGGAGAAAAGAAGGAAGAGCGGCATTTTCTGGATGCCTGGCTCAGGGAGCAGGAAAAGGAACTTCAGGAAAAACGGGATGCCTCGGATGCGTATGTGCGGCTTGCGAGAGCATCGCTGGAGAGCTATATCCTGAAGAAAAAGAGACTGGCCCTGCCGGAGGGACTTCCGGAGGAAATGATCGGACAGAGGGCCGGCGCATTTGTCTCCATTCACAAGCACGGGAAGCTCCGGGGCTGCATCGGAACCTTTCTTCCTGTCACGAATTCCGTGGCGGAGGAGATTCTCCGGAATGCGGTGAGTGCGGCGACGGAGGACCCCAGGTTTGATCCTATCACACCGGAAGAGCTTCCCTGGCTGGACATCAGCGTGGACGTGCTGGGCAGGCCGGAGCGGGTGGAATCTGCGGCGGACCTGGATCCGAAGAAGTATGGCGTGATTGTGTCCAGCGGAAGAAAGAGGGGGCTGCTTCTGCCGGACCTGGACGGGGTGGATACCGCGGAGGACCAGATTGCCATCTGCCGGCAGAAGGGCGGCATCGGGAAGCATGAAAATGTCACGCTGGAGCGGTTTGAGGTGATACGGCATCACTGATATCCCGGCAGAAAGAAGAAAACGACGGCCCGAAATCGGAAGGAAGGTGAGGGAGCATGGCGGTATGTCAGGTGTGTTTCAGGCACTGTGCGATTGCGGAAGGAAAAACCGGCTTCTGCGGCGGCCGCATCTGCCGGAACGGGGAGGTTGCCGCCGGAAATTACGGAAAGATCACATCTGCGGCCCTGGATCCCATCGAGAAGAAGCCCATTGCCCGGTTTCACCCGGGAAGTCTTATTCTCTCCATCGGGAGCTATGGCTGCAATCTGCGCTGCCCCTTCTGCCAGAATTATGAGATCTCCTGGTCGGAGGAGGCGATGGCCTTCCGGAAAACCGCGGATTTCGTGCACCCGGAAGAGATCCGGGATTCTGCCCTCCATTACCGGAAGGAGGGCAATATCGGCGTGGCCTTTACCTACAATGAACCTCTCATCGGCTGGGAATTTGTCCGGGATACGGCAAAGCTCATCCATGAGGCGGGGATGGTGAATGTCATGGTCACCAACGGCACGGCAGAATTATCGGTGCTCGAAGAGCTTCTGCCTTATATCGATGCCATGAACATCGATCTGAAGGGCTTTACCGACCGGTATTACCGTGAGGTGCTGGGGGGAGACCGGCAGATGGTGATGGACTTTATTAAGCGGGCTGTGCAGGACTGCCATGTGGAGCTGACCTGCCTCATTGTGCCGGGGGAAAATGACACAGAGGAAGAGATGCGGGAGATGAGCGCCTGGATCGCCGGCCTTCCGGGCCGTGACGGGAATGGGGCCGGAACAGAGATTCCGCTCCATATTTCCCGGTTTTTCCCGCGGTTCCACATGATGGACCGGAAGGCGACAGAAGTAAAGCAGGTATACCGGCTGGCGGAGATTGCACGGGAAAAGCTCCGGTATGTGTATACCGGGAACTGCTGAGAAAGAGACTGATATTATGAACACAACAGATACTTTGGACGGAAGAAAAATGCTGGCCAGGCAGATGTTCCGGCTTATGCCGGTGCAGATTATTCTGTGTGCCAGCCCGTCGGTGAACGGAATTATATCCGGCCTTTTTGCCAGTAATTACGTGGGCGTAAAGGCGATGACGGCGGTGGGACTGTATGCGCCCATGGCCCAGTTCCTGGGCGCGGTGGGAATTCTTCTTCTCAGCGGCTCCCAGGTACTCTGCGGAAAGTATATGGGGCGGAATGAGGCGGAGCGCACCCAGCAGGTGTTCTCCCTGGACATGGGCGTGGTGATTCTGCTGTCGGCTGTGCTCACAGGCATTCTTCTTGCCGGAAGCCTCTTTGACCTTACCGGATTCCTGACCGGGGACCCGGAGGTCCGCCATATTTTCAACCTTTATATTCTGGGTCAGGCCATCGGGCTTCCGACGGTGCTCCTGGGGCAGCAGCTGGCCGGGTTCCTGGCCTTTGAGCAGCAGGGGCAGCGGACTTCTCTTGCCATCGGCATCTATATACTGGTCAATCTGGCCCTGAACTGGCTTTTTGTCGCGAAAATGGGCATGAGCGCCTTCGGCCTTTCCCTGGCCTCGTCCCTGGGCGGATGGATCTTTGTCCTGATCCAGGCCCAGTATTTCTTTACAAAGCGGGCCATGCTGAAGTTTCATTTCCGCGGAATCAACCTCCGGGACCTGGGAGATATTGTCTCCATCGGATTCGGCGGAGCGCTTTCCCAGGGCTGTCAGGTTATCCGAATGATTATTCTCAACGGCGCGATTCTCTCGGCGGTGGGAAATCTGGGACTTTCGGCGTTTACGGCCGTCAATGCGACGCTGGCAATTTTCTGGGCGATACCCAACGGGATTCTGAATGTGTCCCGGATGCTGATGAGCGTAAGCATCGGCGAGGAGGACCGCATAACCCTGGTGGATGTGATGCGGACGGCCATCTGCCGCGGCGGCGTTCTGATGGCGGGCGTTGCGGCAGTACTGATTCTGTGTGCGGATCCATTTACCAGACTGTATTATCAGGATACGGCATCGGAAGTATACCGGCTGACGGTAAGCGGATTCCGGATTATTCCGCTCGCCATGGTGCCCGGCCTTTTCTATCTTCACTATGTGGGGTACGGGCAGGCCTCCGGAAAGACGGGGATTGTGACGCTCCTGTCGATCCTGGACGGCGTGGTCTGCGTCGCGGGTTTTACCCTCCTGACAATCCGGACCATGGGCATGGACGGCGTATACTGGGCGCATGTGTTCAATGGCTTCTTCACGGTGCTGGTGGCGGTGCTCTATGCATCGATGATGAAGGGGCATATCCCGCGGAATATGGATGATCTGATGGTGGTGCCGGATGATTTCGGGGCAGCGGAGGACGAGCGGATGGATATCTCCCTGCATACCGCAGAGTCCGCGGTCAATACAGCCGAAGCGGTGGAGAAGTTCTGTCTGGCCCATGGCTTTGATGAGAGACGGGCCTATCTGGCGGGTCTCTGCATGGAAGAGATGGCGGTAAATGTGCTGGAGCACGGGTTTAAAAAGGATTCGCGGATACACAGCGTGGATATCCGCGTGGTTCACGGGCAGGAGGATCTGATTCTCCGCATCCGGGACGACTGCGTACCCTTTGATCCGGGCAGCAGGAAGGATATTCTGAATCCGGAGGACCCGCAGAAACACCTGGGCATCCGCATGGTTTACCAGATCGCGAAGGACATCCGGTACCAGAATATTCTGGGACTGAACGTCCTGACGATAAAAATGTAAAAATCATTGTTGTGAAGGTCTGCCCGGGGTATAATAATACCATTAAGGTGAACTGTCGGAAATGCTGCACATCGGCGGCAGATGCATGTATCGGATGAGCGTATGGACCTGACTTATAAAGAAAACAGTAAAAATAAAAAACGAAGATCCATCAGAAAGCAGATTGTGGCGCTTGTGATGGGAAGCGTCTTTTTTGCATTGGCTGTCACGACCATGTCGGCGCTCTTTTTCATGCAGAAGATCCGCAACGTCAGTGAGCGGGCGCTGACCGGCCAGATGGAGGAACAGCTGCTGCAGCTGGCGGTAAGCTCGGCTGACCTTACCGATGAGGAGATTAAGCATTATCTCAGTTCCGTAAAGCTCTTTTCCCGCTATGCCGAGGAGATATACAGCCACCCGGAATACTTCCTGGAGAGGCCGGTCTATGCTCCCATGAAGAGGAACGACGGGCATTTTGCCCTGCAGCGGTATTACGCATCGGAGCAGATTGACAAAGAGGCGGTTCGGGACGAGACCAGGCTTCTGGCCAATATGGAATCCATCTTTGCTCCCTTCATGTATAATGAGCAGGATATGGTTTCCGATATCTATATTGCGACCAAAAAGGGGGTCTTCATCAGCTATAACAGTGCTTCTCTCGGCAACCGGATGCTTGACGACGAGTATTTTAATTATTTTGAGAGAGAATGGTATAAGAGAGCCATCGAATCCGGTGATACCGGTGTCACGTCGGTGTATATGGATTCCTTTAAAAAAGGAGCGACGATCAGCTGCTCCACACCCGTTATGAAGGACGGGGAGACGGTCGCGGTGCTGAGCATGGATATCCTGACCAAAAACCTGCAGGAAGAAATGCAGGCCATGAAGATGCCGCAGGGGGCCTATGTGTTCGTGATCACGGACGACGGACAGCTGATTGCGGATACCCGGCTCGAGGGCGGTGTGACAGAGCAGATGCACATCTCTGCGGGAGAGTACGGCGATGAGACGATTATCGAGCGGCTTCTTTCCGGCAAAGAGGGCGTGACACTGGCTTCGGACGGAAACTACTATGCCTACAGTCCGATTGTGACAACGAGATGGGCGTTCTGCGTCTCCATTCCGCAGACCTATGTCCTGGCGCCGCTTTCCGGCGTGGATACCAATGTCCGCATCGCAATCCTTGACTTTGTGATATTCTCCCTGATGTTCTGCGGCGTGCTTCTGTATCTTACCAGTCACTATTCCGAGGAGCTCCTCCGCCCGATCCGCGAGCTGAAGGAAGATGTGGATATCATCAGCTCCGGCAATCTGAACTGGAAGGTGGAGATCCGGAATAACGACGAGATCGGTGATCTGGGAGAAGCCTTCAACCGGATGACCGATGATCTGCGCACGTATATTGCCGATCTGACCCGGGTGACGGGGGAGAGAGAGCGTATCCGGGCCGAGCTGGATGTCGCGGCAAGGATCCAGCGGGATATGCTGATAAGTACCTTCCCGGCCTTTCCGGACCGGAAGGAATTTGACCTTTACGCCACGATGCGTCCGGCCAAGGAGGTCGGCGGTGATTTCTATGATTTCTACATGATAGATGATCACCATCTGGCACTGGCCATTGCGGACGTGTCCGGAAAGGGCATTCCCGCGGCACTGTTCATGATGATGTCCATGCTGCCCTTGCGGGACCACGCCAAGGGCAAGTCGTCACCGGCGGAGGTCATCGGGATTGTCAACAACATCCTCTGCAAGAGGAATGATGAGAGCATGTTCGTCACAGTCTGGCTGGGATTCCTGGATCTCCGGACCGGAAAGATGGTCTGCGCGAATGCGGGACATGAATATCCGATGCTCCGGCATCCCGGCGGCGAGTATGAACTGATTAAGGATCCCCACGGGCTTGCGGCGGGCGTGATGGAAGATGTCCGCTACAGGGATTATGAGCTGCAGCTGGAGCCGGGAAGCGATCTCTTTGTCTACAGCGACGGCCTGCCGGAGGGCATCAACGAAGAGAATGTGCAGTTCGGCACAGACGGAATTCTGCGGACCCTGAACGGGGCCAAGGACCTCAGGCCGGAAGTACTTCTTCCGCTGATGCAGGAGGCAGAGGATACCTTTGCCGGCACTGCACCCCAGTTTGATGATATTACAATGATGGGACTCCACTGGAACGGTCCGGCCCAGGAGCTGTGAGAGAGGCGGCCTTCCGGAAGAGGGACGCATTCTCCGCGATGATAATACAGAGGTTTTCCCGTGTCCGGGAAATGTTCTGGAACAGCATACGATCATAGAGATAATTCGGGTTGCCGTGGGCATGTGCGCGCAGGCAGCCCGTTTTGTCGTAGTAGAACTCCTTTCCCAGGGTGACGACGACCCGGTCAAACTCCAGACCGATGACATCGTGGGTATCCAGGGTATGAGCGGATTGGCCCTCCCCCTCGGAGCAGGCAATATAGATATATCCCTGCGATTCCATATACCGGCGGAGGCGGAGCGCCTCATCGGCATCGGGGGCCCAGAGGATCCGAATGTTGGAGAAGCTGTACTTCGGCGTCTTTTTCCGCAGGTCAAAGAAGGCGGTGACAAAGGCCGCAATCTCCATATTTGTGCGAAGCCTCGAGGAGAGGATGAAGAGATTCTCCCCTGCAAGGGCGGCAATCCGGGAAGAGATATCCCGCTTCCGCTCGGAGACGGTCAGAATCTGGGCCGGATCATGGCAGAATACCACAAAGAGGCCCCGTTCTCCGGCAAATGTTACAAGCAGCTCAAAGGTCTCCAGGTAGATGCGCTGCGCCTCATCGACGAGAATAACCTCGGGTTTTGTCTGCAGGAGATATTCCGGGGTCACGGTACGGATGGATTCGATGGTAAAGTCTTTCATGGCGCTCCGGAGGATTTCATGTCCCTCGGAGAGACGGGCGCAGTGGAGTACAAGGACCCTTCTCTTTTCGGAAAGCCGGCGGGCCAGGTCGTAAAGGAGCAGTGTCTTGCCGGTGCCCGGACTTCCGGTGATGCCCGCAAAACGGCAGCCTGCCTCTGTTTTATCTGCCAGCAGGAGAAGCTCTTTTCCGAACTGCTGCTGCTGATTGGTCAGGAAATACCGGTTTCGGATAAATGGTTCCGGCGTGGTGATGGGCGAGATGAGGAATTCCGAAATCTTAAACAGGGGAGCAATATCCGTCTCATAAAAGTCGGAAAACCGGCGCATGGCGCCGATCAGTTCTTCTGCAGAGGAAGGCGTGAGGGCATCGGTTTCCGGAGAAATGGTGTAGAACCGTTTTACGGAGGAGATATAGGTAAAGGAACACACTTCTCCTGCGATCATGTGGAGGTAATAGCGGTTCTGCAGCAGCTGCTTTTCGACCTTTTCTTCGGCGATGACCTGGCTCTTGAGCTCAATGTTGAGCACGGCGCTGCGGTCCCGGCGCACCTTGACGAGGTCGAATTCCTTGCCGATCCGCTCGAGAACAAAGGAAAAGAAAAAACCGTCATAGCAGGCGGTTTCATCGAGTCCCGCCCGGAACAGCGTTTTTATAAGAGAACGGAGGGCAACCTGATCCGCACGGCGGATCCGCTCCCGTTCCGGACGTTCGGAGAGGGCGTTTTCGCAGTCGGAAAAGAGATCCTCTTTTGTAATATTTCGCAGATAGCTGATATTTAAAGGACGCATGGCAGTTCCTTTCAGGTTGCGGGAATAAGACAGATTTGCTACCATGATTATAACACATACCTTAATGGAAAGGTTCCGGTTCTATGGAAAAACGAACTTCACGGCCTTCCGGGGGCTATCCGACAAAATGGAGCCTTCTGGGGGCGTTTCTTGCGGGAAGCCGCCGCTGGTTTTTCATGAGCATTCTCCTCTCGGCCTTTGCCTCGCTGGCAGACCTCTTAAACCCCCGTATCATCGGCTATACGGTGGACGTTCTTCTGCGGGGGGATGAGACAAAGCAGTCCGGCTTTTTCGGCACACTGGCAGAGATGGCGGGCGGGGCTGAGTACCTGCGCACCCATCTGGGAATCATCGCGCTTCTGGTGGTGGCGGTCGCGCTGTTCGGCGCAGGATGCCGCTACCTTTTTCAGATGTGCAATTCGATTGCATCCGAGCGTCTGATCAAGACTATGCGGGACATGCTGTTTTCGCATATCGAAGGGATGCCCTTCTCCTGGTACACAGACCATGCGGCGGGAGATATCATCCAGCGGTGCACCTCGGATACGGAGACGGTGCGGCGGTTTCTGTCGGAGCAGCTCACGGAGATTCTGCGGATTGTGCTGCTGATTGGTCTCTCTCTGGGCTTTATGTTCCGGCTGAGCGTGCCGCTGGCCATTCCGGCGGCGTTGTTTGTGCCGATCGTATTTGCCTATTCCCTGTTCTTTCATCAGCGCATCGGCATGACCTTTCTCCGGGCAGACGAGGAGGAAGGCACCCTTTCCGCCATTGCCCAGGAGAATCTGACCGGCGTCCGGGTGGTCCGCGCCTTCGGGCGGGAGCGCACGGAGAGAAGCCGCTTCGAGAAGCAGAATCAGATTTATACGGCTGCCTACAAGAAGCTGGCTGTTCTTATATCCACCTTCTGGTCCATGGGTGATTTCATATCCGGCCTGCAGGTGCTTCTCATTGTGGCCCTGGGGGCGGCATACGTGGTGAGGGGAAGCCTCACGGTCGGCGATTATATCGCCTTTGTGGCCTATAATGCCATGCTGGCCTGGCCGGTAAGGACGCTGGGGCGTGTGGTGAGCCAGATGAGCCGCGCCAGCGTGTCCGTGGAGCGTATCCGGGAAATCATGAATGCAGAACCGGAGGCGGAGCCGGAGAATCCGGTTCCCTTCCCGGCAGAGGGCGACATTATATTTGACCATGTCCGGTTCCGGTATGGACCGGACCTTCCCTGGATCCTGAAGGATGTATCCTTTACGGTTCCGCGGGGAAAGACTGTTGGAATTCTGGGAAGCACCGGCTCCGGCAAATCCACGCTGGGAGAGCTGCTGGACCGGCTCTATGACCTGGAGGAGGGATGCGGCAGAATCCTCATCGGCGATACGGATATCCGGGACATCAGCCGGGCTGACCTCCGGCATCACGTCGGAATCGTGCTGCAGGAGCCCTTCCTGTTTTCCAAGAGTATCCGGGACAATATTCTCATCGCCGTGCCGGAGGAGGAGAAGGGGCGGGAGGAACGCCTGAAGTTCGCGGCCGGGGCAGCGGCCCTGACCGAGACCATCGCGTCCTTTGCCGAAGGCTATGAAACGACGGTGGGAGAGCGGGGGGTTGCCCTCTCGGGAGGACAGAAGCAGCGCACGGCCATCGCCCAGACCCTGGTGCGGGATGTGCCGGTGCTTGTTTTTGATGATTCCCTCTCGGCGGTGGACGCGGAGACCGACGGAAGAATCCGGGCAAATCTTAAGGCATACCGCGGGCAGCAGAAGACGGTTATTCTGATTTCCCACCGGATTCTCACCCTCATGGACGCAGATGAAATCATCGTCCTGTCCGGCGGCCGGGCCGCGGAGCGGGGAACCCACCGGGAGCTGATGGAACAGGGCGGAATCTACCGGACCATCTGCGATATTCAGAATATCCCCGGCGAGACGGGCAAGGATTCGGAAGGGAGGCCGTAATGGAACAGACAAATACGGAAAAAAAGCTTCCCTGGTACGGAATCCCGGCGATTCTGCCCTATCTGAAAGAGTACCGGCTGAAGATGATCATTATGGTATTCTTCGGCGCCGTGAGCAGTGTGGCGGATGCGGTATTCCCCCTGTTCAACCGGTATGCCCTGAACCACTTTGCGGGCGAAAAAACCCTGGACACCATGGGACTGTTCGTCCTGCTCTACGTGGCGGTGCTTCTCATCCAGGTGGGGGCGAACCTGATCAGCGCCTTCCTCATCAGCTTTGTGGAGCTGGATGTGGGGCGGGATCTGAAAAATGCCGCCTTTAACCACCTGCAGACGCTGTCATTTTCCTATTACAACAACCACAGCGTGGGATACCTCCACGCCCGGGTCATGAGCGATACGGACCGCATCGGAACGCTGGTCACCTGGCGGCTCATGGACCTGGTATGGTACTTTTCCTACATCATCAGCGTGTTTTTCGTCATGTTCCGGATTAACGCCGGGCTTTCGGCGATGCTTCTTCTGCTTCTGCCCATAGCCATCCTGCTGACGGGATTTTTCCAGAGACGGCTGGTGGTGCTGAACCGGAGGATCCGGGAGCTGAATTCCCGGATTACCGGAAATTTCAATGAGGGAATCACCGGGGCCAGGACCATCCGCACGCTGGTGGTGGAGGACCGGGTCATCCGGGATTTCCGGGAGGATACGGAGCGGATGCGGAAGACATCCGTCCACGCCACCCATTATTCCGCCCTGTTTTCGGCCACGCTGACCTCCATGGCCTCCGCGGCCCTCGCCATCGTTCTCTGGCGGGGAGGTAAGCTTACAAGAGAGAGTATTATCGGGATCGGCACCCTGTCGGTCTTTATGTCCTATGCCCTGGGAATGATGGACCCGCTGCGCTATATGATCGCCGCCCTGTCCGAGCTGGTCAGCGCCCAGGTCAATATCGAGCGCTTTACCGGCCTGATGAAGGAAACCTCCGATGTCACCGATACGCAGGAGGTGGTTGAGAAATACGGGGACACCTTCCATCCGAAGAAGGAGAACTGGGAGGAGCTCCGGGGGGATATCGAATTCCGGGACGTTTCCTTCCGTTATCCGGACGGCAAAGAGCTGGTTTTGTCCCATTTTAATCTCCGGGTTCCCCGGGGACAGCGGGTGGCCATCGTCGGGGAGACCGGCGCCGGCAAATCCACCCTGGTCAACCTGGTCTGCCGGTTTTTTGAACCGACCGATGGGCAGATTCTGATCGACGGCAGGGACGCCAGGGAGCGTTCCCAGCTGTGGCTCCACTCCCATATCGGCTATGTGCTGCAGACGCCGCATCTTTTTTCGGGGAGTGTCCGGGACAACCTCCGGTACGGAAGGCCGGACGCGACGGATGAGGAAATATGGGATGCCCTTCGGCTGGTTTCCGCTGCCGATGTGGTAAAGCATATGGGACAGGGACTGGACAGCCCGGTGGGAGAGGGCGGAGACCTTCTGTCCACCGGTGAAAAGCAGCTTTTAAGCTTTGCAAGAGCCCTTCTGGCGGACCCGGCCATTCTGGTTCTGGATGAGGCGACCTCTTCCATCGATACCATGACGGAAAAACGGATTCAGGAGGCGATTGAAACGCTGACCAGGGGGCGCACTTCCTTCATGATCGCCCACCGGCTCTCTACTGTGACGGATGCGGATGTCATTCTTGCCGTGCGGGACGGAAAAATCGTGGAGCGGGGAACCCATCGGGAACTGATGGAGAAGCGGGGATACTACTACCGGCTCTTTGTACAGCAGTATCAGGAGGCGGAGTCGAGGAGGGCTTTTGCACAGGAAGAGACGCATTTAACACCGGAAAAATAAATTTCATCACCACCTTGCATTGACATTTCATATTGCATGTTTATAATTTTAGCGAATAATTACAACCCAAAAATGTAAATTTATTCCAAATATAGAATACTTTGTACAATTTTGCTGGCGGGACTGACAAATGGGGGATGTCATTCGGGCAGCTTCAGGTGGCTGTATGAAAAAAGAAGAACTTGACCATATCCTCATACTTACAAGAGATACCATCCGGCATTACTGGAATCATGACAGAGCAATGCTCATGAGTTATCTTCATCCGGAGGCACTGACCATCGGGATGAATGAAGAATCCTACTTCGTGAATGCAGAGGCGTACCGCAATGCGACAAACGAACCGGAGTCGGAACAGCCCCTCGGGGATGTGAGGGACGAGCACTATGAGATTGTCTACGCAGGAAACGATATTGCTCTGGTGTGCGGCCGGTATACCGTGTACACCAACCCGGATTCCGAGATGGTGCTGGTCATCAAAAAGAGGGTATCCTTCCTCTGGGAGAAAACACCGACGGGTCTTGTGATCCGCCACATTCACCTCTCCGAAGGTATCCCCACATCAGATGATCACGACTATATCTCCCGGGCGGGCAGAGAAACCTACCAGTATATGATGGACCTGATGCGCCAGCACGGCGACATGGTCAAGGTGACGGTCAAGGATACCGACGGCGTGACCCACATCATCTCCGAGAATGATATTCTCCGCATCAGCACCGAAGGAAACTACACCACCATCTACTGCTTCGACCGGGTCGTCCGGATGAAGAAGCCTCTGAAATACGTCAAAGAGCTCCTGCACACAAACATCTTCATCGACATCAGCCGGAGCACCATCATCAATGCAGAATACGTGGAAAAGGTGGGCGGCGATACCATCACCATGCTGGACCACACCGAGATTCACATCTCCTCGCGGAAAGTGAGAGATGTGCTGAAGAAAATACGGGAACTGACAGAGCTGTAGCGGAAACGCTGCAGCTTTTTGCGCGTTGCAATCCGCCATGCGCGGATTCGGGGGAATATCCGATGCAGGCTTGCCTGCATGAGGATATTCCCCCGTAAATCCGCATACGGCGGACGCCGTGACAGCGAGTGTCTGAAGGACACGAGCTGTCAGCATGGCGGATATCAGGCACAGCCCAGCGCGCATATCAGAGGTACGCGCATCACGCCCGGGCAGAACAGCACAGAAACACGTCGTCTCACCTCATCACGCTGCGTTCCATCTGCATTTGCTCCGGCGGCACTGAAAGCGTGTGCCGACCTCCGCAAAGCACGGAACTTGCGTGATTTCGGCCGACTTTCTATCGTTTCTGTGCTGTTCACCCGGGCGCTTTCGCGCTGTACCCGCTGATGTGCGCGGCGGGCTTCCGTAGTCTTTACCCGGCCACATCGCGGCAGAAGAGAAGAATATGCAGCAGGACGGGACATGAAAACACTTGTCGCGTAAGTGCGGTCTCGCAAGAATCATGCGCCCCCGGAGAACCGGCCGCGTTCTGATGCCGGTCGGAGGGGGTCGCAGACGATTCGCAGCGAGACAAGCGGAAGCGGCGTGTTTCCCATGTCCCGACTGCTGCAATTACCTCGCCCCGCCGCGTAAGAATTACTTAAATTGATTATCCCCTCCCCCCATGGTAAAATGACAGGATGGAAAACTGTGTCCGGATGACGTTTATCACCCGGATTCGGCAAGGAAGGATGAGTGTATGGGCGAGAAGAAATACAGGGCGGTTCTCCTGGATCTGGACGGCACCCTGATGGATACGTCGGAGGGAATTTTTTCCAGCATCCGGCATGCGACGGATGTGCTGGGGCTTCCCTATCCGGATCCGGTGACACTGAAGACGTTTATCGGGCCTCCGATCGTGAGCTCCATGGAGCGGGTTTACGGGATGAGCCATGAGGAGGCGCTCCACGCCAATGAGATTTTCCAGGAGGCCTACCGGGGCGGCGATGTCATGAAGGCCCACTGCTATGAGGGCATCATGGACCTGCTGCGCAGGCTCCGGGAACGGGGAGCGAAGGTGGGCGTCGCGACGTTAAAGCCCATAAAGAATGCCAGGGGACTCCTGGAGAAGAACGGGATTACCGCCCTCTGCGATTATGTCAGCGGCAGCGATATGAACGGCAAGATGACAAAAACGGATGTGATCCGGCTCTGCCTGGAGCATCTCGGCGTTTCTCCGGAGGAGACGGTTCACATCGGGGATACGGATTATGACGCGGAGGGAGCCGCGGAGGCCGGCACGGACTTTATCGCGGTCTGCTTCGGCTTCGGCCCGCGGGAGGATGCGTACTGGGAGAAGTACCATCCGGCGGCCATCGTGCACTCCGCGGAGGAGATCGGCACATTTCTGGAGGAGCATTTAGTATGAAGGATATAAAACTTCTGGACTGCACGCTCCGGGACGGCGGTTATGTGAATGACTGGGAATTCGGCCGGGACAATATCGTGAATATCTTCGAACGGCTGGTGAGCGCCGGCGTGGATATCATCGAGGTGGGATTCCTGGATGAGCGCAGGCCCTTTGACCCGAACCGGTCCATTTTCCCGGACACGGAGAGTGCAAATAAAATCTACGGACGGCTGGATAAGGGCAATGCCATGGTGGTGGCCATGATCGATTACGGCACCTGCGGCATCGAGCACCTGCAGCCCGCCTCCGAGACCTGTCTCGACGGCATCCGTGTGATTTTCAAGAATTTCAAAAAGGAGAAGGCCATCGCCTTCTGCAAGGAGGTCAAGGCGCTGGGATATAAGGTTTTTGCCCAGGCCGTTTCCATCACCAGCTACACCGACCGGGAGCTTTTAGACCTGGTGGACCTGGTCAATGACCTCGAACCCGAGGCCCTGTCCATCGTGGATACCTACGGACTCATGCATGAGGACCACGTGCAGCACTATTTTGAGCTGATGGATTATAACCTGAAGCCGGGAATCAAGATTGGGTATCACGCCCACAACAATTTCCAGCTGGCTTACTCCAACAGCATCGAGCTGCTGCGGGTGCCGACGAGAAGAACCATTGTTATCGACGGTTCGCTCCACGGCATGGGAAAGAGCGCGGGAAATCTCCCCATCGAGCTGATGAGCATGTACCTCAATGGCAACTACGGAAAGAGCTTTGACATTTCCCAGCTGCTTGAGGCCATCGACATGAATATCATGCTCTTTTACCGGAAGACGCCCTGGGGATACAAGATGTTCTACTATATCGCGGCGTCTCACCAGTGCCATCCCAACTATGTGGACTGGCTCATGAACAAGCAGACCCTGTCGCTGAGCCAGATCACGGAAATCCTGAATATGCTGCAGGACGAGAAGAAGCTGCTCTACGACAAGGAGTATATCGAAGAACTCTATATGGAGTACCAAAGCAGGGAGTGCAATGACGATGAGGCCCTGCGGGAGCTTTCCGCAAAGTGGCGCGACCAGGAGATTCTGGTGCTGGGGCCGGGAGCAAACCTCCTGCGGCAGCAGGACCGGGTGCACCGGTACATCGAAGAAAAGGACCCGGTGGTGATTACCATCAATTACCTGCCGGAGGAATTCCATACCGATTATGTGTTCCTGACCAACTCCCGGCGCTACATGCAGCTGATTACCAGGCTTGCGCTTCTTGCGGAGAACGGGCAGTGGAAGAAGGACTTCCGGACGGTGGCAACCTCCAATATTCCCAAGGTTTCCGAGAACTTCGACTATATCCTCAACTACAATTCGCTGATTGACCGGAACGCCGAATATATGGACAATTCCTTCGTGATGCTGCTCCATGTGATGGCGGAGACCGGGGTGCGCCGGATTGCCTGCGCAGGCTTTGACGGCTACTCCACAAAGGCGGAGAATTACTTCAATTCCGAGATGGATTACCGGATTGCCAAGGAGAAGTTCCACGGGCTGAATGAGTATGTGGCTAAGAATCTGCGGGACCTTAAGGGGACCCTGGAGGTAGAATTCGTGACAGACTCGAGATATCCGGAGTACTTGTAAAATAGCATATGGAGATTACGTGATGAAACAGAAGCTTTCGAATTATCTTGCGGAAAAACTGGTGGAATTCGGCATTAAGGATGTGTTTACCATCACCGGCGGCGGCGCCATGCATCTGAACGACGCCCTCGGACACCAGGAGGGGCTCTCCTGCATGTATATGCATCACGAGCAGGCCTGCGCCATGGCGGCAGAGGCCTATGCGAGGATCCACAACCGGATCGCCGCGCTCTGCGTGACCACGGGTCCCGGCGGCATCAATGCCATGAACGGGGTTGCCGGCGGATATCTGGATTCCATCCCCATGCTGGTGATTTCCGGGCAGGTACGGTATGATACCATGTCCGTCAGCACGGGCCTGCATCTGCGGGCCATGGGAGACCAGGAGTACGATATCATCCGCTCCGTGGACCGGATGACGAAATACTGCGAGATGATTATTGACCCGATGCGCATCCGCTACTGTCTGGAGAAGGCCTTTTTCCTGGCAAATGCGGGCAGACCCGGCCCCTGCTGGCTGGATATTCCGCTGAATGTGCAGGCGGCCATCATCGAGACCGATGACCTGGTCGGGTTTGACGCCGAGGATTACATGGCGGGCGGCACCGGATGGGCCGAGCCCTCTTCCCACAGCATTCCTGCCGATGAGAAGGGAAAGGGCGAGTACCGGGAACTTCTTCCTCCGAGGGTGGAGGAAAAGACGGCGGAGGCCATCATCGATAAGATCCGTCATGCGAAGCGCCCTGTCATCAACGCCGGCAACGGCATCCGCATCGGCGCGGCCCACGAGGTATTTCTCCGGGTTGCCGAAAAGCTTCAGATTCCGGTGGTGACCGGTGCAGACAGCATTGACTGCATCTGGGATGAGCATCCGCTCTACATCGGAAAGGGCGGCAACGTGGGAGACCGTCCCGGAAACTTCGCTATTCAGAACAGTGACCTGGTGCTCTCCCTGGGAAGCCGGCTGAGCTTCCGTCAGGTGGGATACCGGTTTGAAACCTGGGCCAGAGAAGCCTATGTCATCTACAACGATATCGATGCGGAGGAGCTGAAGAAGCCCACGGTGCATGTGGATATGCCGGTGCACGCGGACGTGAAAGACCTCCTTTCTGTGATGGACCGGGTGCTGGATAAGCATACCGTGCCGGAGATGGACGAGGCGCAGAAGGCTGCCCAGGCAGAATGGCTGTCCATCTGTCAGGGCTGGAAGCGGGATTATCCCGTGGTACAGCGCCGCCACTTTGAAGAGGGGGCGGAGAATGCGGCGAATGTGTACGCATTTGCCCGGATCATGAGCGAAAAGCTCAACGAGGACCAGATCGTGGTGGTGGGCAATGGCTCCGCCGTCGTGGTCTGCGGACACGGAAATGTGGTGAAAAAGGGACAGCGGTTTATCTCCAATTCCGCCATCGCCTCCATGGGATACGGCCTGCCGGCGGCCATCGGCTGCTGCGTGGCGGACCATTCCCATGATATCATCCTGGTGACCGGCGACGGCAGCATCCAGATGAATATCCAGGAGCTGCAGACGGTGATCGGAAACCGGATGCCCATCAAGATTTTCATGATCAACAACGGCGGATATCATTCCATCCGGCAGACCCAGAAGAATTTCTTCGGTGAGCCGCTGGTGGGTGTCGGCGTGGACAGCGGAGACCTGACCTTCCCTGATATGGAGAAGATTTCCGGCGCCTATGGATTCCCCTACGTGAGCATCCACAGCAACGCGGAGTGCGCCGAGAAGGTGGAGCAGACCCTGGCCATGGAGGGCCCGGTGTTCTGCGAGGTCTTTGTGACCCTGGACCAGAATTTCGAGCCGAAGGCATCCTCCAAGAAGCTGCCGGACGGAACCATGATTTCGGCACCGCTGGAGGATCTCTATCCCTTCCTTCCGGAGGAGGAGATGGATAAGATTATGCTGATTCCGAGAGTCGGCGCGGCAAAGCCCTCGGAGGAAAAGAAGAACTGAGAAGAAAGGAACGGGCAGGCAGATGAGGATCATTGCGACGGGTGCCACAAGCTTTGTGGGAAGGGCGGCGGTAAAGGCATTCCTCTCCCACGGCCATGAGGTGTGCGCCGTGGTGCGGGAAAACTCCGCAAAGAAGGACCTTTTGAAAAGCGGGGACGGCACCTTCCCCGAAGGCCTTACATTCCTGGAGCTGGATCTCTCCTCCATTGACCGGCTTCCGGAGCTGGCAGAGGGGCCCTTTGATGTGTTCGTGCACATGGGCTGGCTGGGAGCCGGAAGTGAGTCAAGAAAGGATGCGGCCGTGCAGGAAGAAAGCGCAGATATCGCGCTCCGGGCTGTGCGGGCGGCAGGAAAGCTGGGCTGCAGACGGTTTCTGTTTACCGGAAGCCAGGCAGAGTACGGGCGGAAGACGACTCTCACCGATGAGGAGGCAGTCTGTGAGCCCACATCTCCCTACGGGGAGGCAAAGCTCCGAGTCCGGATGGAAGCGGAGAACCTGTGCCGGAGCCTGGGCATGGATTACGGCCATGTGCGGATCTTCAGCACCTACGGCCCGGGGGATCACCCCTGGTCGCTGGTATCCTCCTGCATGGATGCGTTCCTGAAGGATGAGCTGATTAAGCTTACGCCCTGCACCCAGACCTGGAATTTCCTCTACATTGACGACTGCGGCGAGGCGATTGCGGCGCTGGCAGAGTATCCGGGAAGCCTGATGGAGAAGGGCTGCGTCTTTAACCTGGCGGGAACGATGGATGAGACTGTTCCGCTCCGGTCCTTTGTGGACTGCATGCAGCGGCTCTGCGGCGGCGGAACCGCCTGCTACGGATTCCACCCCTACAATGCGGAGGGGCCGGTGGAGCTCTACCCGGATATCCGGAAGATTATTGAGGTTACGGGCTGGCAGCCGGAGACGACCTTCGACCGGGGCATTCACCGGATGCTGCAGCTCCGACGGGCAGAAAAGGCCCGGAAGGCCTGAGGCCTGAATGTAAGAAAATCTTTGGTTGATTCGATGTAAATATACCATTAAGATGGTATAAGTATTGGAGATGGGACTTTGAAGAAGATAAGTGTCCTGATACCCTGTTATAACGAAGAAGAAAATGTGGAACCCATAAGCCAGGCGGTGATTGAGACTCTTACAAGAGACTGCCCGGCTTATGACTATGAGCTGGTTTTTATTGATAATGATTCCCGGGACCGTACAAGGGAGATCCTGCGCCGCCTCTGCAGCGGGAATCCGCGGATCCGGGCGATTTTCAATGCCCGGAATTTCGGGCAGTTCAACTCTCCCTACTACGGCATGCTGCAGTGCACGGGGGACTGCGTCATCAGCATGGTGGCGGATTTCCAGGACCCGGTGGAGCTGATTCCCAGATATGTCCGGGAATGGGAGAACGGATATAAGATTGTCATCGGCATCAAGACCGGAAGCAAAGAGAATCCGGTGATGTATTTCCTCCGGAGCTGTTATTACAAGCTGATCCGGAAGCTTTCGGACGTGGAGCAGATCGAGCACTTTACGGGGTCCGGCCTGTACGACCGGGATTTCATCAATGTGCTGCGCTCTCTGGATGACCCGACGCCCTTCCTGCGCGGAATTGTGGCGGAGCTGGGATACCGGAGAAAAGAGATTCCCTATATCCAGCCGGAGCGCCGGGCGGGCAAGACCCACAACAATTTCTACCGGCTGTATGATGCGGCGATGCTGAGCTTTACCTCCTACACCAAGGTGGGACTGCGGGTGGCGACATTTTTCGGCAGTATCTGCGCCGGAATCAGCATGCTGATCGCCCTGGCCTATCTGATCATGAAGCTGATTCACTGGTATGATTTTTCCGCCGGCATGGCGCCGATGCTGATCGGCATGCTGTTTTTGGGATCGGTGCAGATCTTCTTCATCGGTTTGGTGGGAGAGTATATCCTCTCCATCAATTCCAGGGTCATGAAGCGGCCTCTGGTGGTGGAGGAAGAGAGGATCAATTTCGGCGACACGGTTCCGGACAATTCCCACGGAATCGCGGGAAAGTCCGTACAGCTCGCGAAAGAGGACGAGACGGGAGATAAGGATCATGAAGCATAACGTTGACGTCGTCCGGATCCGGGAGAATGAAATCGAACTGAACGGATGGGCCATCGGAAAGACGCCGGAGACGGAGATTACCTACCGGGTGGAAGACGGGGCAAGACGCCCCATGGACTTCCGCTTTGTCCGGACGCGCAGAGACGATGTGAGCCAGATCTATTTCGGCGAGACCGTACCGCAGGAGCTGGGGTTTGATATCAAGTTTCCCTACGAGCGGGGAAAAGATTACTACCTGATCATCAGCGGAGAGAACCGGAACATCCGCATCAAATACAATGAGGAGCTGGTGCGGAAAAGAAGCAGCGCCAGCCATAAGAGAATGCGGAAGCTTCTTGACCTGGCCAATATGGAGACCGTAAGGGTCTGCCTGGATTACTGGAAGGAAAACGGCTTCCGGGCCCTGATCAAAAAGTCGAAGCATAAGATCCAGGGGATCGACAGCGATTACGATTATCCGGAATGGTATTCGCTGACCAGGCCTTCCACGGAGGAGCTTTCGAGACAGCGGGAAGAAGAGTTTCCGGAGGGACCGATGTTTTCCATCGTCATCCCTGCCTATAAGACGCCGAAGCGGTATCTGAGAGAGATGCTGGATTCCATCGCGGACCAGACCTACGGAAATTTCGAGGTCTGTGTGGCGGACGGAAGCCCCGCGGGGGAGAGTGTCGGAGATATTCTGGCGGAATATGCCGGAAAGGATAAGCGGTTCCGCTATGAGGTCCTGGGAGAAAACCGGGGCATCGCCGGGAATACCAACGCGGCGATGGCCATGGCAAAGGGCGATTATATCGTTCTTGCGGACCACGATGATACCATCACGCCGGATGCCCTCTATGAGTGTGCAAAGCTTTTAAGAGAACATCCCGGCTGCGAGATGTTTTATTCGGACGAAGACAAGCTGGACATGGACGGCGGGGCCCTCTTTGACCCCCATTTCAAGCCGGATTTCAATCCGGACCTCCTGTGCAGCGTAAACTATATCTGCCATCTTCTCTGCGTCAAGAGAACGCTGGCGGAGAAGACCGGCGGATTCCGGCAGGAGTTTGACGGCGCCCAGGATTACGATTTCATCTTCCGGTGCGCAGAAGAGGCCCGCGAGGTGCGGCATATTCCGAAGGTGCTCTATCACTGGCGGTGTCACAAGAATTCCACGGCCAGCAATCCGGAGAGCAAGATGTACGCCTTCGAGGCGGGGGCGAGAGCCATCATGGCCCACTACGACCGGATGGGGATCCCCTATGAGAAGGTGGAAAAGGGAGTGGACTTCGGCATTTACCATACGACCTGGAAGATCGTGGGAAATCCGCTGATTTCCATCATCATTCCGAACAAGGACCACGCGGCGGACCTGGATACCTGTCTCCGGGATATCGAAGAGAAGGCCACCTACCGCAATGTGGAATTTGTGATCGTGGAGAACAACTCCACCGAGCAGGAAACCTGGGATTATTACGAGAAGATCCAGAAGGAATACTCCAATGTCCGGGTGGTCCGCTGGGAGAGAGAGTTCAACTATTCCGCCATCAACAATTTCGGCGTGGACTTTGCGAAGGGAGAGTATCTCCTGTTCCTGAACAATGATACCCAGCTGATCGCGGATAATTTCCTGGAGGAGATGCTGGGCTTCTGTCAGCGGGAGGAGGTCGGCGCCGTGGGCGCAAGACTTCTCTACGAGGACAATACCATTCAGCATGCGGGCGTGGTGGTCGGATTCGGCGGCATCGCCGGGCACACCTTCATCGGCCTGCACAGCGCGGAGAACAGCTATTTCCACCGGGCCATGAGCGCCCAGGATTACAGCGCCGTGACTGCGGCCTGCATGATGACGAAGAAGGAGCTGTTCAAAAAGGTGGGCGGCTTTACCGAGAAGCTGGCCATCGCCTTCAATGATATCGACTACTGCATGAAGGTGCGCGCGGAGAATAAGCTGGTGGTTTATGCGCCCTATGCGGTGTTGCACCACTACGAATCCAAGTCCCGGGGACTGGAGGATACGCCGGAGAAGGTTGCAAGATTCAACCGGGAAATCCGGATTTTCGCAGACCGGTGGCCGGAGATTCTGGCTGAGGGCGACCCCTATTACAATCCGAATCTGACCCTTAGAAAGTCGGATTTCTCCCTGAGAGATCTGAAGAAGGAGAAGATAGGCGAGCCCTATCGGCTTGAGGTATAAAGAATGCAGGATTTACGAACAACCGTGGTAATCCCCAACTACAACGGGCTGGATTATCTGAAGGCCTGTCTGCAGTCCCTGAAGGCGCAGACGGCGCGGGATTTCACAACGCTAATCATCGATAACGGGTCCACCGACGGCAGTGCCGAATGGCTCCGGGCGTATGAGAAGCAGGAAGCACGCATCCGGGTGATTCTTCTGCCGGAGAATACCGGGTTTTCCGGAGCGGTGAACCTGGGAATCCGGGAGGCGGACACGCTCTACGTGATTCTTCTGAATAACGACGTGACGGCAGACCCCTCCTATGTGGAGGAGCTGGAGCGGATGATTTCCCGGTCCGGCAGAATCTTTTCCGTCAGCGCGAAGATGATACAGATGTATCATCCGGATCTGATGGATGATGCCGGGGATATGTATTCTGTCCTGGGCTGGGCATTTCAGCGCGGCGTGGGCCGGGATATCCGGAAGTACCGGAAGGCCGGGGAGGTATTCTCCGCCTGTGCCGGCGCCGGCATCTACCGGCGGGAGGTCTTCGACGAGATAGGCTTTTTCGATGAGATGCACTTTGCCTATCTGGAGGATATCGACGTGGGATACCGGGCGAAGATCCACGGCTACCACAATATGTACGCCCCGCGGGCGAAGGCATTCCATGTGGGAAGCGGCACCAGCGGGTCGAAGTACAACGCCTTCAAGGTACGCCTGGCGGCGCGGAACAACATCTATCTGAACTGGAAAAACATGCCGTGGCCGCAGCTTCTGGTCAATCTTCCCTCCATTATTGCGGGAAGTGCGGTGAAGTACGGATTTTTCCGCAATATGGGCTATGGCAGAGAATATCTGGAAGGAATTTCGGAAGGGATAAAGACAGCTCCTAAGTGCAGGAAAGTCCCCTTTGTTCCGAAGCACCTGCCGAATTACCTGAGTATTCAGGCGGAGCTGGTTATCGGAACCTTCGTCTATATCAGGGAGTTTCTGGCAAGACATGTGACAGACCGCAAATAACGGCGGGTGAAGAAAGGGTATCGGATGAGATACGAGGAAGATGACGAGCTGGAGCGCATGCGCGCCAGAAGAGAACACAGACAGAGAGCATGGAAGGATGAGGCAGACGACTTCTCTTCCGGAAACGGACGCACAGGCACAAGACGTACATCATCGTCCAGAACCAGGCACAGTGCGTCCCAGCGGAGCCGCAGAAGGGCGAAGAAGAGGAGAATCTGGCTGATTGTGCTGGAAGTCCTCCTGGTGGTGGCACTTCTGATCGGCGCCGGCATCTGGTTTATGTACCAGAAGACCTTCGGCACGATGCAGAAGATCGAGTTCCACGAGGAGGAGGTTCAGAACCTGGACCTGACCGAGGAGCAGATTGAGGAGATGAAGGGCTACTTTACGGTAGCCTGCTTCGGCGTCGACTCCCGCGCGGAGGGTAAGAGCGGCCAGCTGAATGTAGGTAAGGGAACAAACGCGGACGTGAACATGATCGTCCGGGCCAACCTGGAAACCGGAGAGGTGAAGATTGTCTCCGTCTTCCGCGACACCTACCTGAATATTTCCGACAAGAATTCCTACAATAAGATCAACGCGGCTTACGCCTACGGCGGACCGGAGCAGGCCGTCAAGGCGCTCAACAAGAACCTGGCCCTGAATATTACCCAGTATGCGACCTTCAACTGGAAGGCCGTAGCCGAGGCCATCAATATCCTGGGCGGCGTGGATGTGGACTTAAGTGATGCGGAGTTCTCCTGGATCAACGCCTACATTTCAGAGACCGTCAAGGAGACCGGCGTTCCCAGCACGCAGCTGGAGCACGGCGGCCACGTCCATCTGGACGGCATCCAGGCGGTTGCCTATGCGAGAATCCGTTACAGCGATACGGACTACGCCCGCACGGAGCGCCAGAGAATCGTGGTGGAAAAGGCCCTGGAAAAAGCAAAGCAGGCGGATTTCAAGACCCTCTACGGATGCATGCACGCCATCATGCCGCAGCTGGCCACAAACCTGCAGCCGGATGATCTGTATCCGCTGGCCAAGGTAATCACCAAGTTTGATATCTCGGATACCATGGGCTTCCCCATGGCCCGCGGAGAGAAGGACATGGGTTCCATCGGCGACTGCGTTATCCCGCAGACCCTGGCCTACAATGTGGTGGAGCTGCATAAGTTCCTGTTTGATGAGCAGGATTTCCAGATTCCCTCCCGTGTGCAGGAGATCAGCGACCATATCGCCAATACCAGCGGCTACACCAAGAACGGCAAGCTCATCGGGCATGTGCCGACCGACCAGGGTATCGGCGTTGTGACCTTCCGTCGTCTGGTGGGACAGTCCAGAGCAAGGCGCGAAGCGCTGCAGCCGGTATCCACGGAGGAAGCAAAGAACAAGTCGGTTTACGAGACGGATGAGGACGGCAATATCGTCTATGAGTATGACGAGGACGGCAACATCATCTATGAGACCGATGAAGACGGCAATACCATCTATCCGACGGATGAGGACGGCAATAACATTTACCCGACCGATGAGGACGGAAGAGAGATTATCCCGGAGAAGGACAAGAATAGGAAACCCGTCGAGACCGATGAGAATGGGGATCCGGTTCTTGAGACCGACGAGGACGGCAATGTGATCGACCCGCCGGAGGATTACGAGGACGAGGACGGACCAACCCGTGAGGAGGACGAGCAGTACGGACCGGGCGGAAAGTCCAACCGGCCGGATGATGAGCAGTACGGACCGGGCGGAAGACCGTCGGAAACAAAGATGACCAAACCCGGATCCGAAACCAGATCCCGTGACGAGGATGAAGATGAGGACGACGAGGAAGCGGTAGGCCCCGGCGTAAAGCCATCGGAGACGAGGACCGCTAAGCCGGGCTCCACGGAGGAGACAAAGAGCAAATCGGAGACAAAGAGTTCGGAACAGACCGGACCCACCGCTGCCAGGACAACGGAAGCTGACAGCAGTGCGGGACCGGGCGGAAGTTCCTCTTCCGGCAGCTCGGATGGCCACGGTGTTGTCGTGGTTCCGGGCGGAGACTCCGTTGACGGCGACGCCTCCGGACCAGGGGCAGAATAAGCAGAATTGAGAAGGTATTCCCCGCGGGGCTTTCCTGCGGGGAATCTACAGCAGTAAGGTGATAGTGATATGATTAAAGATAATCAGGAGAGGCTCAACCGCATCCATGTGCTTCTGGATGCGCTGATTATCGTGCTGTCCTATGGACTGGCATGGTATCTCATGATTGGGAACTCCGGATCCTATGTCACACAGCAGAACAGAGAAGCGATGGCCGCAGTCTATCTGATTGCGGCTGTCGTTGTTGTTCCGGTATACCTGCTGCTGTACGGATTTTTCCATCTCTATGTACCGAAACGGGTTCAGCTGGCAAGGACAGAGCTGGCAAATGTGTTCAAAGCCAACACCATCGGCGTGCTGGGCATGGCACTGGTTCTGTTCCTGGGCGGAAAGAACCCGTATTTTTATCACTTCTCGCGTCCGATGGTGCTGCTGTTCTATGCCTTCAACACCATTGGGGATATGGCGGCCAGAGCGGCGATCCGCTTAAGCCTCCGGTCCATGCGGTCGAAGGGATATAACCAGAAGCATATGCTGCTCGTGGGATACAGCCGGGCGGCAGAGAGCTTTATCGACCGGGTGCGGGCCAATCCCGAGTGGGGATACAAGGTGCGCGGCATCCTGGATGATAAGTCGGAATGGGGCAGAGAATACCGCGGCGTCCGGGTGATCGGCAAGATCAGCGACCTGAATCGGATTCTGGAGCTGAATACGCTGGATGAGATCGCCATCACCCTGGGAATCGGGGAGTACGCCCATCTGGAAGAGATTGTTGCGGCCTGCGAGAAGTCCGGCGTGCATACCAAGTTTATCCCCGATTACTTCCGGTTTATTCCGACCCAGCCCTATATGGAGGACCTGGAAGGACTTCCGGTCATCAATATAAGACATGTGCCGCTGACCAATCTGCTGAACCGGACCATCAAGCGGGCCGTCGATATCTTCGGCGCCCTGGTGGCGATTGTACTGTTCTCGCCGGTGATGATTCTGGCGGCCCTGGCGGTGAAACTCACATCCAAAGGACCGGTGATCTTCTGCCAGGAGCGGGTGGGACTGCACAACAAGCCCTTTAAGATGTACAAGTTCCGCTCCATGACACTGCAGCCGGCGGAGAAGGAAAAGCATCAGTGGACAACGCCCGGCGATTCCCGGGTGACGAAGGTGGGCGCCTTCATCCGGAAAACCAGTATCGATGAGATGCCGCAGTTTTTCAATGTCCTGAAAGGCGATATGAGTCTGGTGGGACCAAGGCCGGAACGCCCCTTCTTCGTGGAGAAATTCCGCGAAGAGATTCCGCGCTACATGATTAAGCATCAGGTGCGTCCGGGCATGACCGGATGGGCCCAGGTCAACGGATACCGCGGTGATACTTCGATTCGCAAGCGAATCGAGCATGACCTGTATTATATTGAGAACTGGACGCTGGGATTCGATTTCAAGATCCTGTTCCTGACATTTTTCAAGGGATTTATCAATAAGAATGCATATTAATCCCGGGTTTGAAGGTAGTGTATGAAAGAGATCAAGATAGACGGGCTTTCTCCGGAGGGACAGGAAGAGGAACTGAATCTCATCACCGATGAATTCGGGGACAGCGGAGAAAGGCGGCCGAGGAGCCGGGCAAAACAGGTCCGGAAAGCGCCGGCTGAGAACGCACCGGCAAAGAAAGCTGCCGCGGAGGAAACTCCGGCGGATGTGGAGCTGCCGGTCTGGATGGAAAAGCCCAAAAGGGAGGTTGCCTGGAGAAGTGAACCGGGCAGCAGAAAAGCCGATGCGGGGAGAACTTCCGGACGGGCAAGGACGCTGGTACGGCGCAGAAGAAAAAAGAAAAAGGGATTCCTGGTGCCGGTTCTGCTGGTACTTTTTGTGCTGATTGCGGGCATAGGATTTTACGCCAAGGGAAAGCTGGACCTGATCCAGCGGCTTCCCTGGAACCGGGACGATATCCGGAATGAGAACCTGTCGGCGGAGACCGAGGAGCTCTTAAAGGGATTCTGGACCGTGGCAGTGTTCGGCGTGGACAGCCGGGATAATACGCTGGGCAAGGGCAACAATGCCGACGTCAATATCCTGGTGAATATCAATCACGATACCGGGGAGATCAATCTGGTGTCCGTGTACCGGGATACCTACATGAACATCCGGGACGACGATTACAACAAGATCAATTCCGCCTACATGCTGGGCGGACCGAATGATGCGGTACAGGCGCTGAACCGGAACCTGGACCTGCAGATCGAGGACTATGCCACCTTTAACTGGAAAGCTGTCGCCGACGGGATCAATATTCTCGGAGGCATCGACGTGGAGCTTTCCCAGGAAGAATTCTACTATATGAACGCCTTTATCGCCGAGACGGTGGATGCGACGGGAGTTCCTTCGACGCAGCTGAAGGCCGGCGGCATGCAGCACCTGGACGGTGTCCAGGCCGTGGCCTACGGAAGACTCCGTCTGATGGATTCCGATTATATGCGGACCGAGCGGCAGCGGAAGGTGATTCAGCTTGCCTTTGAGAAGGTGAAGCAGGCGGACTTTGCCACACTGCAGTCGCTGATCGGCGTGGTGCTGCCGCAGCTGGCCACCAGCGTGGATGTGCAGGACATGCTCTATATGGCATCCCACGTATCCCGCTATCATATCGGCGGCACCGCCGGATTCCCGGAAACCCGGGGCGAGCGGCGCATGGGCAAGCGGGGCTTCTGCGTCATTCCCAGAACACTGGAGAGCAACGTAAAGAGCCTGCACGCAAACTTCTTCGGCGATACGGCCTACGAGCCTTCCGATACTGTAAAGGAGATCAGCAATCATCTGGTGGAAGCGACCGGCATGGATGAGCTGGATGAGAGCGAGACGGCCGGGGCGGTCTGAGCCTTTCGAAAGAAAGCCCGGATGGCTGAGACAGGATGAGTACGCCCGGTACAGACAGGAGATGGATAACAAATGGCGAAAAACAGAATATCCGCGGTCTTCCTGACAGCCCTGTTTTTGATTCTCTGCGGGCTGTGGCCTGTAAGTGCATGTCTTTTGCAGGGAGGAACGCCGGAAGATACCGGGGAAAACCGGACCCTTGCCGCATACCCGGAGCTTAAGAATCTCCGGGACCTGGAGCGTTTTCCGGCAGGATTTGAGGCATGGCTCAATGACCATATGCCGGCAAAAACGGCACTGGTGGAGTCGCAGAGTGCTCTGGAGCTGGGCCTTTTCGGGGAAATGGCACAGGACAAGGTCGTCTTCGGGACCAGTCGTCCCTGGCTCTTTAACCGCTCGGAGGACGGACAGCCCCTGGAGACCTACAAGAGAACCAATCTGTTCTCCGAGGAGGAGCTGGACCGCATAAGTCAGAACCTGTCCGAGATGCAGCAGGACTTTTCCGATGCGGGAATCCGCATGGTGCTGATGATTTCCCCGGACAAGGAGCAGATCTACGGAGATGACTACATGCCTTCTTCCGTGGCGGTCCTGGAAAATGAGGGCAGAACAGAGCAGCTGATTGGCGCCCTCAGAAAGATGTGTCCCTCTCTTCCGGTGGTCTATCCGGCAGAGCTTCTCCGGAAGGGCAGAGAGAAGGAAGAGGTCTATTACGCCTCCGATACCCACTGGAACCGGATTGGCGCCTGCATCGCCTGCGGGGCCCTGGTGGATACGCTGGCAGAAGATACGGGAAGTACATGGTCCGGGGCAGAAGCCTTCCGGGAACGGTACCATTTTTCAGAGAAAGAAAAGAAGACCGGCGATCTGCAGAAGCTGGTCCGGCTGGGAGAAGAATTCGACAGCACAGAGTATGAGGCACAGGAGGCGCGGACAGCAGAAGTGTCCGATGTTTCGGAGGACGTAAGAGGCGAGGTTATCCGGGAGAGGAGTACCAATCTGGAGGGACTTCCCCTGCATGTCTATCTGAGCGGCGATTCCTTCCGCTGGAATCTGACCGGGTTTCTGCAGGACAGCGTGAGCAAATCCACCATCACATCCCGCTATTATCTGGACCTGGAGGATGTGGTGTCGCAGGAACCGGATGTTTTTGTATATATGATCGCGGAGCGGTACCTGCATGAGCTGGACCGGATTCCGGGATATAATACCCAGGCACTGACATACTGACATAAGGCCTGCCGCACCCAGGTGCGGCGGGCTTTTCGTTTCTGCGGAGGAGAGGACACAAAACTACAATACTATTTTCACAATTCCATCACAATTGATTGATAGTATTTGATTTGTAAAGAAAAGAATACCCGTCATAATTGACCGATATTGCAAGGAGGAATTGATTATGATGTTTGAAGATGAGATCCTGGAAGACCTGGACAATGAAGAAGAAAGAGAACAGCAGGCTGCAGCAGCTGCGCAGGAAGCCGGCGGAGAAATCAGTGAAACCGCAGCCATGATGCAGGATGAGGCTGAAAAGATGCAGGAAGCAGCCGCCGAGGCGGCAGAAGGTGCTGCAGAAGAGACCCCGCAGCCGGCACCGCAGGTTTACATTCCGCGGCGGACAGAACCCGCGCAGGAGACTTACGGCGCGCAGCCGACCGAAGCTCCGCAGCAGACCTACAGCACGCAGCAGGCAGAAGCGCCGCAGCAGACCTATAACGCGCAGCAGGAAGAAGCACCGCAGCAGACCTATACAGAGCGGCGTGCCAGCCAGCTGCAGATTCCGGCAGAGCCGCAGAAGGCATCCGGAAGAAACAGTATCTTTAAGAAGGCAGTGGCCATTGCTCTGGCCGGCGTCCTGTTCGGCTGCGCAGCCGGCGGAACCATGGCGGGCGTGAATGCCCTGACAAATCGTTCTGCTTCCGTGAAGGAGGAGACGGTTTCCGCCATTGGTCAGGCGGAAAGCACTGCCGAAGAGAGCCATGAGGCGGTGATTCCGACCGCGGCGGTGGCAGAGGCCGGCGCATCCACCGGCAATGACGTCTCCGGAATCGTGGAAGAGGCAATGCCTTCCGTGGTTGCCATCAACAGCAAGATGGTCATCACCCAGAATGACTTTTTCTTCGGACCGCAGAAATATGAGGCATCCGGCAGCGGATCCGGCATCATCGTCGGAGAGAATGACGCGGAACTGCTTCTTGCTACCAACAACCATGTGGTGGCAGATTCCGAGGACCTGCAGGTGACCTTCGTGGACGGTTCCACGGCTTCGGCCCAGGTGAAAGGCACCGATCCGGACATGGACCTGGCGGTGGTTTCCGTGAAGCTTGCCGATATCGGAGCTGACACCAGAAAGGCCATCAAGGTGGCAAGCCTGGGAGATTCCAATGCGCTGAAGCTGGGTGAGGGCGTGGTTGCCATCGGCAATGCCCTCGGCGAAGGTCAGTCCGTGACCGTGGGATATGTCAGCGCCCTGAACAAGGAGGTTCCGATTGAGGGTTCCACAAGAAAACTGATTCAGGTAGATGCGGCCATCAACCCCGGCAACTCCGGCGGCGCACTTCTGAATATGCGCGGAGAGCTGATTGGCATCAACTCCGCAAAGCTGGCCAGCACCGAGATCGAAGGCATCGGCTACGCCATCCCGATTTCCGAGGCCAAGGATATCATGAACAACCTGATGACCCGCGAAACGAGAGATCAGGTGCCCGAGAACGAACAGGGCTACATCGGCATCCAGCTGCAGAACATCGACAGCACCATGGCCAAGGCCTACGGCATGCCGGAGGGCATCTATGTCTTCAAAATCGTAGAGGGCGGTGCCGCATCCCGTTCTGACCTGCGGGAGAGAGATATCATCACCAAGTTTGACGGCCAGACCGTCAAGACCGGCGAAGAGCTGCAGAAGATGCTGACCTACTACCGCGGCGGCGAGACCGTGACGCTGACCGTACAGAGCCTGGAAGGCGGCAAGTATGTGGAGCGTCAGGTGGAGGTTACCCTGGGACTTCGGGAAGAGACCCGGAATATGAGCCAGAGCAGCACCGAGCAGGGATAATGGCGATACGTATACATACAGACAGAAGAATATAAGAAAGACGCGCCGGGGCAGGAGAACTGCTCACGGCGCGTCTTTTGTGTATGGGTTTTGTATTATTCGCTGTATAATTCCTGGTAAATTTTGTCGGCCAGATAATCGGCGTAGCTTTGGTCCGGCAGGTCCTGCCCGGTGATCAGCAGGTCACTGATATAGGCGCTCCGCTTAAAATCCAGATCCGCGCCCTCCAGCGTCGGGTCCTCTGCCAGCAGCTTTTCATCAATTTTCTCAGCCGTCCAGTTTTTGCGGAACCAGTCCAGAACATCCGCGGTGCGCTTTTCCTCGGCATCCGCCTTCTTCAGTGCCTCCGCGATGGAACCCTGGGTTTTCCATCCGATGAAGAGAAAACCAAGTCCCAGCGCCGTGATGGCGGTCTGGAAAATGACCTTCGATGCGCCGGCCATGGGGAGATTCACAACCCCGGCCCAGAGAAGTGCTGCCGCAATGCAGGCGCCGCCGCCGACAGCGAGAAAGGCTGTGCGGGAGGAGCGAAGGTCCTCGGCGTGTTCTCTTGCGGGTACGAACAGGGTATTCATGGTGCGGGCCCCCTTGCGGGTTATGGTAACCAGCTCCGGCGCCTTTTCCTGTGCCTCGCCCTCTTCTTCCATCTGCTCCTGAAGCTTCCGCATGCGCTCTTCCCGTTCGGCGCGCTCGGCCGCTTCCCTTGTCTCCTTTTCGGCAAACCACACATCCTTATCCACCAGCGGACCTCCGCAGTCGGTGCAGACGGTGATGCCTTCCACAAATTCCATATCACATTTCGGACAGTATGGCATAAACATTTCCCCCGATTTCCTTATTGTCAGAATTCGCCTGCGCATTGCCGCAGGCGCATACAGATTCAGTATAATTCCATGAGAAAAGAAAGGCAAGTCTGCTCTTGAATATCCCCGGAAAATGATGTAAAATCAGTTGCGTTAATGCCGCAAAAACCCCGTATTTACAGGCGGTTTCGCGATCTAGATGCCAAGATTTAAATAACGTTTACAAGTGGTTTTTGATACCGGGAGAGATGATGAAGACAGCAATTATTACCGACAGCAACAGCGGAATCACGCCGGAAGCCGGAGAGCGGATGGGAGTCCATGTACTTCCTATGCCCGTGCTGATTGGAGAACAGGAATACTTTGAGGGGGTAAACCTCACCCAGGAGGAGTTTTACGCCCAGATGGAAGCGGGAGCGGACATCACGACTTCGCAGCCTTCCCCGGAATCGGTTCTCGAGATGTGGGACCGGGTACTGAAAGACCACGATGAGATTGTATATATTCCCATGTCCAGCGGCCTGACAGGTTCCGTGGCCACCGCCCGGATGCTGGCGGAGGATTACGGCGGGAGAGTCCAGGTGGCGGACAACCACCGGATTTCCGTCACCCAGAGACAGTCCGTTGCCGATGCCTGCGCCATGGTGAAGGCCGGCTGGGATGCACAGCGCATCCGGGAATTCCTGGAAAAAACAGGGCCGGAATCTTCGATCTACATCATGCTGGAAACCCTGACCTACCTGAAAAAGGGCGGAAGAATCACCCCGGCTGCGGCAGCGCTGGGCACACTTCTGCGGCTGAAGCCGGTTCTGACCATCCAGGGAGAGAAACTGGATGCATTTGCCAAGGCCCGCACGGTAAAGCAGGGCAAGGATATGATGATCAAGGCGGTGGAGCATGACCTGGCTTCGCGCTGGAATGACCCGGCGGCGGAGGGGATGCACCTGATGATGGCCCATACCATGAATTATGAGGCGATTCAGGAATTCAGCGAAGAAGCAAAAGCGCTGTTCCCGGGGAAGGAGATTCTGATCGATCCCCTTCCGCTGAGCATCGCGGTTCACATCGGACCGGGGTCTCTTGCTTTTGCGGTAGCAAAGAAGTTTGCATTCTGATACAATAGAACTGCAGCCGGGAAAAACCGTTCCATACTAAGGAGTTACAGATGAGCACGACAGGGAGATCATGGATGAGACATATCAGTATGAAGCTCCCTCTCGTGCTCTGTTTTCTTCTGGTGACCTTTGTGCCGCTGGCGATCCAGACACGGGCGCTGTCGGGGTATTTCCGGCAGGAGGTCATTGCCCAGAACCGCATCGAGGCGCAGAACCGCTGCCTGATTCTTGCCAATGAGATGACCGATGCGGAATATATGAAGAATTATCAGGACCAGGCCAGAGTGTCCGGACTGAATGCGGAGCTGAATTCCACTGCGGACATCTTCGGCGGACGACTGGTGGTGGTCGACAAGAACTTCCGGATTGTGCGGGATTCCTTCAAGCTGTCGGAGGGCCGCACCATCGTGGTTGAGGAGGTGCTGAAGGCCTTCGGCGGACAGCCCCAGTATCACATGAATGACACCAAAGAGTTCTACTATGTGGCTTATCCCATCAGTGAAAAACAGGTGGGAGAGAGCACGGAGAATGCCCCGAGCGTGAGCGGCATCCTTCTGATGACGGTTTCCACGGAAAAGCTCAGCCAGATTCCCCAGGCCGTGATGGAAAAAACGGGCCTGCTGCAGATGATGCTTCTCCTGGCTGCGGCGGCGCTGGATATCGTATTTGCCGTGCTGCTGATGAGACCCTTCCGGAATCTTCAGAATCAGCTGAAGGTGGTCTCAGAGGGAAATCTGGACCAGAAGATCGACGTCCATACCTACGCGGAGACCTCAGATATCTCCGATACCGTCAACCGGACCATCGATACGCTCCGGACCGTGGATCAGTCAAGACAGGAGTTCGTATCAAACGTGTCCCACGAGCTGAAGACGCCGATCACTTCTATCCGGGTGCTGGCAGATTCGCTGATGGGCATGGACAATCCGCCGGTGGAGCTGTACCAGGAATTTATGGAAGACATTTCCCGGGAGATCGACCGGGAGGCGAAGATTATCGATGACCTGCTGACACTGGTCCGCATGGACCGGTCCTCCCCGGATCTGACCATCACGTCGGTATCGGTCAATGCCCTGGTGGAGGATGTGCTCCGGAGACTCCGGCCCATCGCGAGAAAGCGCAACATTGAGCTTTCCTACGAGAGCATCCGGGAGGTCAGGGCCGACCTGGATGAGGTCAAGTTTACCCTGGCGGTCACCAACCTGGTGGAGAATGCCATCAAGTACAACCGGGAAGAGGGATGGGTCCGGGTTTCGCTGGACGCAGACCATAAGTTCTTTTATATTGAGGTTTCGGACAATGGCATCGGTATCCCGACGGAATTCCAGCCCCATGTGTTTGAACGTTTTTACCGGGTGGATAAGGCGAGATCCCGGGAGAGCGGCGGAACCGGACTGGGCCTGGCCATAACCAGGAACATTATTCTGCTGCATCACGGCGCCATCCGGCTTAAGAGCGAGGAAGGAACCGGAACCACCTTTACCGTGCGGATACCGTTAAACTATATTGATATGAGCGCGCAGTAGCGCTGCCGGGAGGAGTAAAAATGCTTGAAAGAATCCGGAAGTATCTGCGCGGAATGCGGATATTCCTGCTGCCGGTGCTCTGCCTTGTGCTGTCCGGCTGCGGGGAAAAGGAGACAAGGCTGCCGGACCCGGCGAAGGGCGATTACGCCATTTATTATCTGAATTCGACGGGCATGGCACTGGAAAATGTGATATACTCAACAGAGGAGACCGATACGGAGAAGCTGGCGGAGGAAATCTTCCGAGAGATGGGCGAAAAGCCCGGAAACAGCGATTACCAGACCGCGCTTCCCGCAGAGACAAAGCTCGCCTATCTGTTTCTTGAGAACAATGTGCTGACGCTGAATTTTGACAAGTCCTATTACAACATGACCAGGGAGCGGGAGATCATGTGCCGGGCGGCACTGGCCCGAACCCTTACCCAGATTCCGGGGGTGGACTATATCAGCATCAGCTGCGACGGACAGCCGCTGCAGAATGATGCGGGAAACCCGGTGGGCGCATTTGCCGGAAGCGATTTCGTCTACAGCATCGCGAATGTCAACGACTTTGAGCGGGTGGAGCTGACCCTGTACTTTGCCGACGAGTCCGGTACATCGCTGGTTCCCGAGGAGCGGGAGGTCGTCCACAACATGAGCACATCTATGGAAAAACTGGTGGTGGATCAGCTGCTGGCGGGCCCCCAGGCCGGAGGAACGGCAGTGATCCCGAAGGATACCAGGGTGCTGGGCGTCTCGAATACCGACGGGATCTGCTATGTGAATCTGGACAGTACTTTTGCGGCTGCGGAGCTCACGGTGGCAGACTATATTCCGGTCTACGCCATCGTCGATTCCCTCACGGCCCTGAAGACGGTGAACCGGGTGCAGATTACCATCGGAGGAACGGCGGACGTTCCGTTCCATTCCATCAGCTTATCGGAACCGCTGGACAGAAACGAGAGTTATATCCTTCCGGGCAGATAAGGGACCGGAGGAAGACACAGGAGAAAACATCATAAAGAGACCAATGATCTGGATTGCAGGGGCCTTTGTACTTGGAGAGGTTGCGGCTTACCTGGCAGACGGAGCGACGGCAGAGGGGACAGGTATGCCCTTTTTTCTGCCGGCGCTCTTTTTTATTGCGGGGGCTGCCCTGCCTGCGGCAGCTTATCTGCGGACTGGGGAAGGGATATCCAAGAAGGCAGCGGGAAGAATCCTGATACTCTTTCTTCTCTTCTTATCGGGCGCATTCCGGATGCATGGCGCCATGGCAAAGGAGCCTGCAGAACAGCTGCTGGAGGAAAATGGCTCCCAGCGGGGAGTGCGCCTTCTGGGGCTCACCGATCGGGTGGAGGAAAAAAATGGAAAGCTTACTCTTCTTCTGTCGGAGGTCTTAATCGACGGGGAGCAGACGGCATCGAAGGTACGGCTTTCGGTAAAAGAAGAGGACTGCAGCGAAATCCCGACCCCGGGAGACCGGGTCCTGGCCATCGGAATGCTTTCGCTGTTTGAGGAGGCGACCAACCCGGGACAGTTTGATTTCCGGATGCATTACCGGGGGCAGGGGGTGCGGTACCGCCTTCTGGCAGACCGCCTTTCGGTGTCGCAGCGGGCGTCGCCAAAAAGCCCGGCGGTGCAGATGGCAGACCCGGCGAGAGCATTCCTCTCCCGGGGCTTCGGGGAAATCTGCACAGAGGAGGATGCGGCCATCTGCCGCGCCCTTCTTCTGGGCGACAGAAGCGGGCTGGAGGACGACCTGCAGAAGCTCTTCCGGGACAATGGCATCAGCCACATTCTGGCCGTCAGCGGCCTGCACGTGTCTCTCATCGGGCTTACCGTCTATGAGCTGTTCCGGCAGGCAGGCGCAGGGTATGCAGGCGCCGGCTTCGTTACGGGGCTTCTCCTTCTGCTCTACGGAACCATAACCGGATTCGGCGCCTCCGTCTTCCGGGCCGTGTTTATGGTGGGATGCCGTATCGCGGCAGCGATACCGGGGAGAGGCTATGACATGCTGTCCGCCTGGGGACTGGCGCTTCTTCTGCTTGCGGTCCATTCTCCCTGGCTGCTCTTTTCCTCCGGACTGCAGCTCAGCTTCGGCGCCGTGCTTGCCATCGGAATTCTGGGGGATCTGGAAAAGGAAGAACACAGGGCGAGGCTCTTTACCGGGGAAGAGGAGAAGCGGCAGATTCCTGCGCCGCTGCGGGTTTCTCTCTTCCTGCAGCTCTTTGTGATGCCCATTACGCTGTGGCACTATTTCCGGCTGCCGGTTCTGGCATTCCTCTTAAATCTGGCCGTGATTCCGCTGCTGGCTTACGCGGCGGGAAGCGCCATCTGCGCCGTCGGTCTCTGGAGTCTGTCCCGGGCGGCAATGCTGTGGGGATGTTCCGGCGCCTCCGCAGGGGTATTCCGGCTGGCACGGATGGCCATGGGGCCCTGCCACTATATCTTCCTTCTGTACCGGAGGCTCTGTGAATGGACGGGAAGGATTCCCTTTGCCCAGCTTGTCCCGGGGCGGCCTTCCCTGTGGAGAATTGTCCTGTTCTATCTGCTGCTCTGGATGGCATTCGGTATCGGGAGCAGGACGGGGGTTCCGGACGAAGGGCTGTGGGGAAGAATTCGGGGACCGGTGTCATCCCGCTCCGGAAAGTGCCTCTGCATCATTGCCGCCCTCTTAATTCTCCTCTGGCACCCGATCCGGGGACTGGACCTCTGGTTTCTGGATGTGGGGCAGGGAGACGGGCTTCTTGTGCGGTGCGCCGACGGGGCCATCCTTTCGGACTGCGGAAGCTCGGATGTAAAGAACCTCGGGGAAATGCGGCTTCTGCCTGCGCTGCAGTGCCTTGGCACCTCCCACCTGGATTATGTTCTCGTAAGTCACGCCGATGAGGACCATGTAAGCGGGATCCGTTTCCTTCTGGAGGAATGCCGTGATGTGGAGGCAGATACGCTGGTAATGCCGGCCGCAGGAAAAGGAGATGAGGCATATGGCATGCTGGAGAACGCGGCGGCTGAGCGGGGGATGGAGGTTGTCTGGATGAAGGAGGGAGATAAGCTCCGATGCGGGGACCTTACGCTCCTGTGCATGAATCCCGGAAAAGCGTCCGGATTTACATCCGAAACCGGCTCTCCTGACAGAAACGCCCATTCCCTGGTATTTCTTGCAGAATACGGGAGATTCCGGATGATGCTTACGGGAGATATCGGCGCAGCGGAAGAGGAGAGAATTCTCCGGAATGAGGCTGAGCAGCGGGGGATGCTCAGCGTCCTGAAGACAGCCCATCACGGGTCGGGAACATCCACATCGGAGACATTTCTCAGAAGCTTTAAACCGGGGCTTGCGGTGATCTCCTGCGGGAAGGAGAATCCCTACGGACATCCGGCAGAGGAAACCATCAATCGCCTCCGGGATGCCGGGACGACGATCCTCTGCACGGCCTGGGGCGGCGCGGTGCATATATGGACAAATGGAAGGAAAATAAGGTATACTCAGTACAGCAGAGGGAGGCAGAATACGCGATGAATACAGAAGAACTGCTGGAATATCTGAAATATAACGGCGCGGAGCGGGCCGGTGCGGCTGCGGGACTTTCCTGGCTTTCGGAGGAGTCTTCGATGCAGCAGGGAATTGTGGTTTTACTCCGCCTTCCGGTGCGGATTGCGGGCTATCTCCGGTCGGGCCCCTATGGGCAGTATACGGCAGCCTGTGCCAGGATGGACCATAACCTGGCCGAGATTCTTCTCGCCGGCATGGAGAAGCTCCGGAATGAGGGATACCGTGCAGAAGGCCTGATGGCAATGCTTCCGGAGGAGGGAGAATATCCCGGGATCCGCGAAGCAGATCGGTTCCGGATTGACCGGGCCGGCGCGGCTGCAGGACTCGGATGGATCGGGAGAAACGGGAGGCTTCTTGTGCGGGATTTCGGCCCCTGCGTGCGGAGCGCCGTGATTCTGACGGACATGCCCGTCACCCCTTCGGAACCGGAGACGGAATCTCACTGCGGCGCCTGCAGAGTCTGTGTGGGCAATTGTCCCGCAGAGGCGCTGACCGGAAAGGTCTGGACGCCCGGAACCGAGGAGCGTGTTCTGATTGACCGCCCAAAGTGCGAAGAATTCATAAGAAGCGGCGTCTGTGAAAAGTGCGTTGGTATCTGCACCTACGCACAGAAGTATATGAGAAATGCGAAGTGGTATTAACGAATGAAGAATGTGCTGGATGAGGATATCAAAAAGGGAGAGTTTTCGACGGTCTACCTTCTGTACGGGGAGGAGGAATTCCTGAAGCAGAGCTATAAAAAGCAGCTCAGGTCCGCCATCGCCGGAGACGATACCATGAATCTCAACATCTTTACCGGCCGGGACATTGACGTCAGGGAGATCATCAACCTGTCGGAAACCATGCCCTTCTTTGCCGACAGACGGCTGATTCTGGTGGAGGACAGCGGATTTTTCAAAAAAGGGCAGGAGGAGCTGGCAGAATACCTGCCGAAGGTGCCGGAGAGTACCTGCATCGTCTTTGTGGAGCAGGAGGTCGATAAGAGAAACCGGCTGTACAAGGCGGTGAAGGAGCACGGAAGGATCGCGGAGCTCGCCCGGCAGGAAGAGAAGGATCTTATCATGTGGGCGGCCCGGTATCTGAAGAAGAACGGGAAAAGTGTATCCGCCAGTACCCTGGAGGAGCTGCTGATGCGGACCGGTCAGGACATGAACAATATCATGTCCGAGCTGGACAAGCTGGTCGCTTATGTGGGCGATCGAGACGCAGTAACTGTAGAGGATGTCCGCGAAGTGGTGACATCCAGGACGGAAAACCGGATCTTTGAGATGGTAGATGCCATCATCGCGGGAAAGACGGAGCAGGCGATGAACCTGTACCGGGACCTTCTGGCCATGAAGGAGCCGCCGATGCGCATTCTCTTTCTGATTGCAAGACAGATGAGCCAGCTTATGGCAGTGAAAGACATGCAGCAGACAGGAACAGACCGGGGGAAGATTGCCTCGGTGCTCAAGATTCCGCCCTTCGCCGCGAGAAAGCTTATCGGACAGGCCGGCGCCTATACCAGAGAGGAGATTGTTCTGCGGGTGCAGCGGGCCGTGGAACTGGAAGAAGCGGTAAAAACCGGCAGCATGAACGACCGGATTGCCGTGGAACTAATGATCGCAGGGAGGTAGTTTATGCAGAAGAGGAAGATACATCGCAGCAACATGATACGATGCACACTGTGCTATGACGCCCCATGCAGCAGGGCCTGCGACAGGATGGATCCGGCCGCCCTGCTGCGCAGAATCTGGTTTCACAATGAGGAGACGGCGGCATCGGAAATACCGGAGAATCCGTGCATTTCCTGCGATGCGCCCTGTGAGGAGGCCTGCATCCGGGAAGAGGAAGTGCCGATCCGCAGTCTGATGATGAAACTCGCAGAAGAGGTAAAGCCGAATCTGGAGAAGAACCTCACGGTCGATTATGCCTCCCTTCGCACCGAGATGTGCGGGATTCCTCTGGAGAATCCCTTCCTGCTGGCCTCCTCCGTGGTGGCAAGCACCTATGACATGTGCGCCCGGGCCTTTGAGGCCGGATGGGCGGGCATCGCTTTCAAAACCATCTGCTCCTTTGAGATTCATGAGGCTTCCCCTCGGTTTTCCGCGATCCACGGTGATAATGGCACCATCATCGGCTTTAAAAATGTGGAACAGCTTTCCGACCAGAGCGTGGAAGAGAATATGGCCATTTTCCGGGAGCTGAAGAAAAACTATCCGACCAAGTTTATCCTTGCCTCCATCATGGGACAGGATGAGGCAGAATGGGAGTCGCTGGCAAGACTCTGCGAGGAGAACGGAGCGGATGCGGTAGAACTGAATTTTTCCTGCCCCAACATGATGGAAGAGGGGCTTGGGTCCGATATCGGACAGATTCCGGAGCTGGTGGAGCGCTATACCGCCGCAGCAAAGCGGGGGACGAAGATTCCGGTTATCGCAAAGCTGACCCCGAATGTTGACCGGATGAGTCCCGCAGCGGAGGCCGCAAAACGGGGCGGCGCGGACGGCATTGCCGCCATCAATACAATCAAGAGCATTATGGGCGTAAATCCCTTCAGTTATGTTTCCTCGCCGGCAGTACACGGGATGTCTGCCGTGGGCGGCTACAGCGGAAAGGTCGTACGTCCGGTGGCCCTTCGCTTTATCACAGAGCTGGCACAGAACAAAAACCTTTCCGGCATGCATCTGAGCGGCATCGGCGGCATCGAAAACTGGGATGATGCGCTGGAGTATCTGCTGCTGGGTGCGGGGAGCGTTCAGGTCTGTACGGCTGTGATGCAGTACGGGTACCGGATCATCGATGACCTGAAGGCGGGCCTTGCCCGGTATCTGGCGGAAAACGGACTGCAGAACGTGCGGCAGATCTGCGGAGAGGGCCTGGACTATGTCAGCGAAAGCACCGATGTCCTGGAGCGGGATACCATCCTGTTCCCACGGTTTAAGAAGGAACGGTGCATCGGCTGCGGACGCTGCATGATTTCCTGCGCTGACGGCGGCCACCAGGCGATTCGTCTGGGAGAAGACCGGAAACCTGAGCTGGACGGCAAAAAGTGCGTAGGCTGTCATCTCTGTATCCTGGTATGTCCCCAGAGGGCTATTGTGCCGGGAAAGAAGAGAATCAGCCGGGCGAAGAACAAACATTAGTACAAAAAAAGCGGCCGCCTGCAGGCCGTATCGTACAAAAAAAGACGCATTCCGTCACACCCACGGAATGCGTCTTCTTCTATCTATTCAGAATCGGGTTAATTACTGAACCTTGGCAACCGCCTTAGCCACGCGGGAAACCTTGCGGGATACGTTGTTCTTCGCGTATACGCCCTTGGTTCCTGCCTTCTCGATAACGGAAGTAGCGTGCTTGAGAGCCTCCTCAGCAGCAGCCTTATCGCCTGCAGCAGCGAGAGCCTCAACCTTCTTGATCTCAGTCTTAACCTCAGAACGGATTGACTTGTTTCTTGCAGCCTTCTTCTCGGCAACCTTGATTCTCTTCTTGGCAGATTTAATGTTAGCCATCAGGAAATTCCTCCATATGAAATACAAATGAAATATGCTTCGTATGCAGTTTCTCCCGGAAAACCTCCGCTGACGGGGCGTGGCTTGGGGATTCGCTGCTGGTCTGCATTAAACCTTGACACGGCAGTTCAATGTAAACATACCCTAGTATTTTAGCCAATCCATGACGGCTTGTCAATAGAGATTCCTGGAAGTTTCTTCTGCTTTTTTTTCGTGGTTTTCGGGGTGATCGATGCGTATAATTTCTATCAATAGTCTATTTGAATTGCCGTTGTTATGTGTTATACTATACTAACTGCAAAAAGGCAGACAATGATGTTTTACTAAAAGGAGGATGCGGAATATGAAGAATTACTTTGATCTCAAAGGACAGGTAGCGATCGTCACAGGCTGCTCTACCGGCCTCGGCGTACAGATGGCTAAGGCTCTGGCTAATCAGGGCTGCAATATCGTTGCTCTGGCAAGACGTCAGAACCTGGTGGAAGAAGTTGCCGAGGACATCAAGAAAGAATTCGGCGTGGACGCCATCGGCATTCGCTGCGATATCACGGATACCCAGATGGTCACTGAGGCTGTGGACAAGGTCATGGAGCACTTCGGAAGAATCGATATCCTGATCAACAACGCAGGCACTGGCGCCGTTGCTCCGGCAGAGGATATCACTGACGACCAGTTCGCCGGCGAGATGAATGTTGACCTCTTCGGCACATTCAAGATGTCCAGAGCAGTTGCCAAGAAAGCCATGATCCCGGCAAAGTACGGCCGCATCATCAACATCGCTTCCATGTACGGCTTAGTAGGCAACAAGGTAGCTCCCAGCTCTCCGTATCACGCAGCGAAGGGCGGCGTAGTCAACCTGACCAGAGGCCTGGCAGCAGAGTGGGGCAAGTACGGCATCACCGTGAACGCTATCTGCCCGGGCTACTTCTACACACCGCTCACCAAGGAAACCCTGGACAGCGATTTCTTCCAGCAGAACGCCAAGACCATGATTCCGCTGGAGAGATACGGCAACGAGGGCGAGCTTGACCCGGCAGCCATCTTCCTGGCTTCCCCGTCTTCCTCCTATGTGACCGGCATCATGGTTCCCGTAGACGGCGGATACACCTCCATGTAATCCTGTAACCGGAGGGGTTTTCTTCTTTATCACCGGGCCCCGCAGGCGGGACCTGACAATTGAATGACAGATTTGCAGCAGGGGACTGTTCCGCCCGGTATGGGCGGACAGTCCCCTGCCTGCGCGACAGGACCTGGGGCGGATGCGATGACGATTCAGCCCAACATCCTTCTCTTCCCTGAATTGAGATGCATTCTTGCACACTTTACATCTGATTTCTGAATGTTTACATCTCATATCATCTTTTGAAAGATGTTCTGAGTTGTATTCCCTCCAAAAATAAGAGAAGAAATCAGGATAAATTGTCAGGAACACCTGAAAATACAGCTTAATCCCGGGTGATGGGGAATATTTTAGATGTACCTGTCATGAAAACACTGTTAGAACGGAAAATAGTACATCTAAATTCTTCATATCGAAACGTCGTAAGCCGAAATAGGGATTTGCGCTGAAAGTACCTGAAAGTAAGACCTGAAACAGTATCCAAATATGGATAAAAATGAATATATATGGAATATATAATTCAAATATGGATTGAAATTACCGGAACGCTCTGGTAAGATAATTATATATCATAATTCGGCGACAGCGGACGTTCATGAGAGATTCGGAGGCTGGAATGATGACAAGAGAAGAGATGAGAATCCGTAAGATGCAGCTTGGGCTGACTTATCAGCAGATCGCGGAGAAAAGCGGAATTCCTTTAGGCACGGTACAGAAGGTTCTGGGAGGATATACAAAGTCTCCCCGGTATGAGGTGATGGCGGCACTGGAGAGGGTACTTGGCGGAGATGATGAAGCCGGCTCTACAAGTCTGAAATATACCCATGCCGTGTCCCGGGGCCGAATCGCAGAACCTGGGGTACCGTATCATTACGAGAGCTCTGCGGTCACCTATGATGACAGTTATCCCCTGCTTCCGGGAAAACATCAGGGAGAATATACGGCTGAAGACCGGGATATGCTGCCGGATGATGTGCGGACAGAACTGATCGATGGTGTGCTTTACGATATGGCATCGCCGAGACTGATACATCAGCAGGTACTGCTGAATATAGTATTTCAGCTTCAGGAGCATATAGACCGGTGCGGGAAGGACTGCCTGGTGGTGATGGCACCCCACGATGTCTGGCTGATGAAGGATAATAAGAATATCTTTCAGCCGGATATCTATGTGCTCTGTGATGATTCCATGATCGGGGAGGACGGCTATACCAAGGGCGCACCGCCTTTCGTCATTGAGATTCTCTCAAAGTCCACCCGCAGGAAGGACATGCTGCTGAAGGCGTACAAGTACAGCGAGGCCGGCGTGCGGGAGTACTGGATTGTGGACCCGGAGCTTATGCAGGTGACGGTTCACAGTTATGAGAAGGATCCGAAGGAGGAAACAAAGACTTACAGTTTTGATGAAACGGTTCCCGTAGGAATCAGTGAAGGAAAGTGCAGCGTGGACTTCCAGAGAGTGAAGGCTGTGCTGGAGAGGCTTGCCAGGTAAGGCATTGTAAAGATAATACAGATACAGGAGGACCACCCCATCTGCGGAGCAGATGGGGTGATTCATTGTATTCCCGAATCTGTTTGCAAAAACCTGGCGGAAATGGTATGGTATATATTCGTAGTATTATGTCCCGGCGCCGCCCGGAATCTTATGCGGCGGGACCGGGAGAGAGACGGACAGGAGTGATAATTCATGGCGACAGACCAGTCCAAAGTAAGAAATTTCTGTATCATCGCCCATATCGACCACGGCAAATCCACGCTGGCGGACCGTATCATCGAGATGACGGGACTTCTCACCAGCAGGGAGATGCAGAACCAGGTCCTGGACAACATGGATCTGGAGCGGGAGAGGGGCATAACCATCAAGTCCCAGGCGGTCCGGACCGTCTACAAGGCAAAGGATGGCAATGAATATATCCTGAATCTGATTGATACCCCGGGACACGTGGACTTTAATTATGAAGTTTCCAGGAGCCTCGCTGCCTGCGACGGCGCTGTTCTGGTGGTGGATTCCACCCAGGGCGTGGAGGCCCAGACCCTGGCCAATGTATACCTGGCCCTGGACCATGACCTGGAGGTATTCCCGGTACTGAACAAGACGGATCTTCCCAGCGCCCACCCGGATGAGGTGGCCGCCGAGATAGAGGATATCATCGGCCTGGATGCCTCGGATGCCCCGCGGATTTCCGCCAAGACCGGCCTGAATGTGGACCAGGTGCTGGAGGATATCGTGACGAAGCTGCCGGCACCCGCCGGCGACCCGGAGGCACCGCTGCAGGCACTGATCTTTGATTCGGTCTATGACTCCTACAAGGGCGTCATCGTCTTTGTCCGGGTGAAGAACGGCTCCATCCGGAAGGGCATGAAGGTGAAGATGTGTGCCTCCGGCGCGGAATGCGATATTGTGGAAGTCGGGTACTTCGGCGCGGGCCAGTTTATCCCCGATGAGTCCCTGGACTGCGGCATGGTGGGCTACTTTACCGCCAGCATCAAGGATCTCCGTCAGGCAAGAGTCGGAGATACGGTGACAGAAGCCCTTCGCCCCTGTGCAGAGCCGCTGCCGGGCTACAAGAAGGTTACGCCCATGGTGTACTGCGGCATTTACCCGGCAGACACCAACCGGTACCCGGACCTCAGAGACGCTCTGGAGAAGCTGCAGTTAAATGACGCGGCCCTCTTCTTTGAGCCGGAGACCTCTCTTGCCCTGGGCTTCGGCTTCCGCTGCGGATTCCTGGGCCTTCTCCATCTGGATGTCATCCAGGAGAGACTGGAGAGAGAGTACAACCTGGACCTGGTGACCACCGCGCCCAGCGTTGTCTATCATGTATATAAGACCGACGGCACCATGATTGAGCTGACCAACCCGTCCAATCTGCCGGAGCCGACGGAGATCGAGCACATGGAGGAGCCTATCGTCTCCGCGGAGATCATGGTGACCACCGAGTATGTGGGCGCCATCATGAAGCTCTGCCAGGAGCGGCGCGGCGTCTACCTGGACACCGAGTATGTGGAGTCCACCAGAGCCATCCTGAAGTACGAGCTGCCCCTCAACGAGATTATCTACGATTTCTTTGACGCGCTGAAATCCCGGTCCCGGGGCTACGCTTCCCTGGACTATGAGCTGAAGGGCTACCAGCAGTCGAAGATGGTGAAGCTGGATATCCTGGTCAATAAGGAAGCAGTCGACGCCCTGTCCTTCATCGTCTTTGCGGATTCCGCCTACGAGCGGGGCAAGAAGATGTGCGAGAAGCTTGAGAAGGAGATTCCGAGACACCTCTTCGAGATCCCCATCCAGGCGGCCGTGGGCGGCAAGATCATCGCGAGAACCACGGTCCGCGCCATGCGGAAGGACGTTCTTGCCAAGTGCTACGGCGGCGATATCTCGCGAAAGAGAAAGCTTCTGGAGAAGCAGAAGGAAGGCAAGAAGCGGATGCGCGAGGTGGGCAATGTCTCCATCCCCCAGTCCGCCTTCATGAGCGTCCTGAAGCTGGATGCGGAGTAACATGGAACTATATATACATATCCCCTTCTGCGTAAGGAAGTGCCGGTACTGCGACTTTCTGTCCTTCCCCGTGGGGGACGTCTGGGAGTGCACCGCAGGTGCGGACAAGTCCTGCGGCTCCTCACAGTTCTGCCCCGCCGGGCAGGTGGATTCTTACCTGTACCAGCTGACGGCGGAGATGGAGCAGATGGCGGCGCGCCCGGAGATACGGGGGAAAATGGTTTCGTCGGTTTTTATCGGCGGCGGAACCCCGTCCCTTCTTCATCCGGACCAGTTCCGGAGACTTGCGGAGGCAGTGCGGAAACATTTTCCACTGGAGGATGGTTTCGAATGGACCATCGAGGCCAATCCGGGAACCATCACGAAGGAAAAACTTTCGGCCTGGAAGGAGGGCGGCATAAACCGCCTGAGCATCGGGCTGCAGTCGGCCTCCGATGAGGAGCTGAAGCTTCTGGGCCGGATCCATACCTTCGGGGAGTTTCAAGAGAATTACGGGCTTGCCCGCAGCATGGGATTTGACAATATCAATATCGATCTGATGAGCGCCCTGCCGGGGCAGAGCGTAACAACCTGGGAGCACACGCTCCGGACGGTGCTTGCACTTAAACCGGAGCATATCTCCGCCTACAGCCTGATTGTGGAGCCGGAAACACCCTTTTATGAGGAGTACGGCGCCATGGCGGAGGCGGTGGCGGAGTACGGGGAGTATGAGGCTATGCCGGAGAAGCTGTTAAAGCAGTTCCCGGAAGAAAAACGGATTCCCGGGGAGCGGGCCGACAGGGAAATGTATCATCTGACCAAGACGATGCTGCAGGAAGCTGGCTTTCACCGGTATGAGATATCAAACTATGCGCTGCCGGGGTATGAATGCCGCCACAACCGGGGCTACTGGGACGGGACGGAGTACCTGGGCCTGGGCCTGGGGGCAGCCTCGCTCATCGAACAGAAGCGGTTTTCGGTCATCCGGGAAAAGGATCGGTATATGGCATATTCTGCGGCGGACTTCGGGGCGGGACGCCATCTGGAGGATGTGCAGGAGCTGACGCTTACGGAGCAGATGGAAGAATTCATGTTCTTGGGGTTCAGGCTTACGGAAGGCGTATCGGAACAGGATTTCCAGAAGAGGTTCGGAAGGCGCCTGACCGATATCTACGGCGATGTTCTCGGCACCATGGCAGCTAAGGGGCTGATGGAACAGGACCATGAAAAGGATAAACACTGGTGGCTGACAGATCAGGGGCTGGATGTGAGTAATACCGTTCTGGCAGAATTTCTGCTGGACGAAAGAAACAGAGAGGATTAAGCAATATGCCGACCTGGATGCAGTTTGCTATCGTGTGTCCGATGGTTTTTCTGGCAGGTATCGTGGACGCCATCGCCGGCGGCGGAGGACTCATCACGCTGCCGACCTATATGCTGGTGGGGATTCCGCCCCACATGGCGCTCGGAACCAACAAGATGGGCTCTGTCTGCGGAACCACGCTGTCGACGGCCCGGTTTGCAAAAAGTGGTTACATTCCGTGGAAAAAGGTGATGTACTATATCCCGGCGGCCCTTGTCGGCTCATACGTCGGGGCGAGTCTTACGCTGCTGGTCAGCGAGCAGGCGGTGCGAACCCTGATGATGGTGTCCATTCCGATCATCGGTGTTCTGGTACTCGGAGACAAGAACCTGGGAAAGGATATGAAAGTGGGGACCATTCCGGAGCGGAAGGTCTTTCTGATTGCCCTGTCCGCAGCCTTTTTCATCGGCATGTATGACGGATTCTACGGACCCGGCACCGGCACGTTTCTGCTGCTGATCCTGACGGAGGCTGCCAGAATGTCTCTGCGGGAGGCGGCCGGAACCACGAAGGCCATCAACTGCGCCTCTAATGCGGCGGCAGTGGTGACATTTCTGCTGAACGGAAAGGTGTGGATTGCCCTGGGACTGGCAGCAGGCGTATCCAGTATGCTCGGGAACTATGTGGGGACCGGGCTGGTGATTCATGACGGGGCGAAGTACGTGCGCCCGGTGGTGATGGTGGTGCTGTGCCTGCTGTTTGTGAAGCTTCTTACGGGAATGTGATAAGGAGAATACATATGAAGTGGAAGAAATATACGATGGATACCCGCACGGATGCGGTGGATCTCTTAAGCGCTTCTCTGGATGAGATCGGCATCGAAGGAATCCAGATAGAGGACAATGTTCCCCTCACCGAGGAGGAGACAAAAGGGATGTTTATCGACATCCTGCCGGAGCTTCCGCCGGATGACGGCACAGCGAAGGTTTCCTTCTTCCTGGATGCGGATCTGGGTCCGGAGGAGATTGCGATGACCCTTTCCAAGGTCCATGACGCGGTGGAGGAGCTGCGGATGTTTGCAGATCCCGGTCCCTGCACCATCGAGGAGTCGGAGACGGAGGACAAGGACTGGATCAACAACTGGAAGCAGTATTTCAAGCCCTTTACCGTGGACGATATCCTGATCAAGCCCACCTGGGAGGAGATCCCGGAGGAGCATAAGGATAAGCTGCTGATCCAGATTGACCCGGGAACCGCCTTCGGAACGGGTCTGCACGAGACTACCCAGCTCTGCATCCGCCAGATCCGAGAGTATGTAAAGCCGGGTATGGAAGTGCTGGATGTGGGCACCGGCAGCGGCATCCTGGGCATCGCGGCCCTGAAGCTGGGCGCGGGCCATGTCTGCGGAACGGACCTGGATGAGAATGCCATCGATGCGGTGCGGGAGAACCTTGCATCCAATGACATTGCTCCGGAGAAGTTCCATGTGATCCAGGGCAATATCATCGATGATGCGGCCGTGCAGCAGGAGGTCGGATTTGACCGTTACGATATTGCGGTGGCGAATATTCTCGCTCCCGTGATTCTCATGCTGCAGGGAGAGATTGCCCCCCATATCAAGAAGGGCGGCATCTTTATCACCTCCGGCATCATCAATACAAAGGAGCAGGATGTGGTGGATGCCATCACAGCGAACAAAGACTTTGAACTGATCGGAGTCACCCGCCAGGGAGAGTGGGTATCCGTGACAGCCAGGAGAATCTGATCCATGTATCACTTTTTTGCGGAGCCGGAGGCATTTGCCGAAGAGACGGTGACCATCACCGGACAGGACGCGGTCCATATGACCAGAGTTCTGCGCATGAAGCCCGGCGAGGAGATACTTGTAAGCAGCACCGCCGGCGGCGACTGGATGTGCAGGACGGAGGAATTCTCCCCGGAGGATGTGCTCTGCCGGATTCTTTACCGGTGTGAAGAGGACCGGGAGCTTGCGGCAAGAATTCATCTCTTTCAGGGACTTCCCAAGAGCGACAAGATGGAAATGATTATCCAGAAGGCCGTAGAGCTGGGGGCATATCGGATCATTCCGGTGGCCACCCGGAATGCGGTGGTAAAGCTGGATGAAAAAAAGGCAGCCCAGAAGGTTGTCCGATGGAATGCCATCGCCGAGTCCGCCGCGAAGCAGTCAAAGCGGAGCATGGTCCCGCAGGTTGCCGGGGTCATGAAGTTTGCGGAGGCCCTGGCGGAGGCATCCTCTTATGCGCTGAAGCTTATGCCCTACGAGAACGCGGAGGGCATCGGGGCTACGAGGCGGGCCGTTTCTTCTGCAGCGCCGGGAACCGATATCGCCGTGTTCATCGGGCCGGAGGGCGGGTTTGACCCGGCGGAGGTAGAGGCCGCCGAGGCAGCAGGATTTTACCCTGTCACCCTGGGAAAACGGATTCTCCGCACGGAGACGGCGGGGCTCTGCATTCTGTCAGCCCTGATGCTTCAGCTGGAAGAATAAGGGCAGCGGCTGCATTTTTCAGAAATTCAAAGAAGGAAACGGATATTTATGGAAGCATATCTTGATAACTGCGCCACCACCCGGGTCTTTGACAAGGTCCGGGAGGCGGTGGATTACGCGATGCTGGAGAATTACGGCAATCCCTCCTCGAAGCACATGAAGGGCGTGCAGGCGGAGAAGCTCATCCGGGAGGCGAGAGAGATCATTGCCGGAACGCTGAAGGTGAAGGATAAGGAGATTGTCTTTACCTCCGGCGGCACCGAGTCCAACAACATGGCCCTCATCGGCACGGCCCTTGCGGCAAAACGGCGGGGCAAGCACATCATCACCACGGTGATGGAGCACGCCTCCATACACAAGCCGCTGGAATTCCTGGAGGAAATGGGATATGAGGTGACCTACCTTCCGGTGGATGGTTACGGCCATATATCCCCGGAGGAACTGGCGGCAGCCGTAAGAGAGGATACCATTCTCGTCACCATCATGTATGTGAACAATGAGATGGGAGCGGTGCAGGACATGGCCGCCCTTTCTGCGGCGGTGAAGGCGAAGAATCCGAATACGGTGTTCCACGCCGACGCCATCCAGGCCTACGGAAAGTATGTGATCCGCCCCAAGAAGGAGGGAATCGACCTCCTGTCCGTCAGCGGCCACAAGATTCACGGACCCAAGGGCACCGGATTTCTCTATATCAGCGAAAAGGTGCGGCTGCACCCCATTATTTTCGGCGGCGGCCAGCAGAAGGATATGCGTTCCGGTACGGAAAATGTGCCCGGCTGCTATGGCCTGGGTATCGCGGCAAAGGAGATTTACACCGACCATGAAGACCGGATAGGTCATCTCTACGCACTGCGGGAGCGGCTGATTGCCGGACTCCATGAGCTGGAGGGCGTCACCATCAACGGCTATGAGGACAGGAGAAATGCGCCCCAGATCGTGAGCGCAAGCTTTGCGGGTGTCAGGGCGGAGGTGCTTTTGCACGCCCTGGAGGAGGAGTCCGTCTATGTCTCCTCCGGTTCCGCATGTTCCTCCAATCATCCGGGGATCAGCGGCACACTGGCGGCCATCGGCGTAAAGAAGGACCTGCTGGATTCCACCATCCGGCTGAGCTTCGGCGCATATACAACGGAAGAGCAGATTGACTGGACACTGGAGAAGCTCTCGGAGATTCTGCCGGGACTCCGCCGGTTCTGGAGACACTGATCCGAGCAGACCCGCAGACCGATTCGGGTTTTTCGATAAGGAGTATATATGTTTCACGCTTTTTTACTGAAGTATGCCGAGATCGGCATCAAGGGCAAAAACCGCTATATTTTTGAGGATAAGCTGGTATCCCACATCAACCGGATCCTGAAGCCGCTGGACGGAAAGTTTACCGTCACCAAGGAGGCGGGACGGATCTATGCCATCGCGCAGGAAGAATTTGACTTCGACGAGGTGATCGAGCACCTGCAGAAGGTATTCGGCCTGGTGGCTATCTGCCCCCTCTGCCGCGTGGAGGATAAGGGCTTCGAGGAACTGAAGCAGCAGGTGGTGGAGTATGTACGGGACACCTATCCGGACCGGAATTTCACCTTTAAGGTGATGAGCCGCCGCATCAACAAGGCTTATCCGGGAACCTCGGAGACCATCAATGCGGACCTGGGCGAGGTGCTGCTGGAGACCTTCCCGGAGATGAAGGTTGACGTGCACAATCCGGAGGTCATTCTCCGGGTGGAGATCCGCAAGGGCGGCATCAACATCTATTCCAAGACTATCCCGGGACCGGGCGGCATGCCGCTCGGCACCAACGGCAAGGCCATGCTGCTTCTTTCCGGCGGCATCGACAGCCCGGTGGCCGGCTATATGATCTCCAAGCGGGGCGTCACCCTGGAGGCGACCTACTTCCACGCGCCGCCCTACACCAGCGAGCGTGCAAAGCAGAAGGTGGTGGACCTGGCGAGAATTGTCTCCCAGTATTCCGGCGCTATCCGGCTTCACGTGGTGAACTTCACGGAGATTCAGCTCTATATCTATGAGCAGTGTCCCCATGATGAGCTGACCATCATCATGCGCCGCTATATGATGAAGATCGCCGAGCGGCTGGCACAGAAAAACGGATGCCTCTCCCTGGTAACCGGCGAAAGCATCGGCCAGGTGGCATCCCAGACCATGCAGGCCATGGCCGTCACCAATGCGGTGTGCAGTCTGCCGGTATTTAGACCCCTTGTCGCCTTCGACAAGCAGGAGATCGTGGATATATCCGAGAAGATCGGAACCTATGAGACCTCCATCGAGCCCTATGAGGACTGCTGCACCATCTTTGTGGCAAAGCATCCGGTGACCAAGCCGCTGCTTCACAAGATCGAGAAGTCGGAGCTGGCGCTGGCGGAGAAGATCGATGAGATGGTCGAGAGAGCCGTGGAGACGGAGGAGATCATCTCGGTGTGGTGATTCCGGGAACGGTCCCGCAGGGACCGCTTCCTCTTTTTAAGTGCGGGCCGGAGGACTTGGCTGGGTTTTGGGCAGGTTCATCCTTTTGAATGTTTGTGATACATCCCGGCGGGAGCCAGCCGGAATGAAATAAAAAAGGACTGCTTCCGCAGTCCTTTTCAAAGTGGAATATGTACTGAAATAATCAGGAGATGATGTAGGGAGCGAGGGTCTTAAGGATGTTGTCCAGTTCTTCGCCCTCATCTGCCTGGATGTTCAGGTCGATCGGCTTGGAAAGATCGAGGCTGAAGATGCCCATGATGGACTTGGCATCTACAACGTATCTTCCGGATACCAGGTCAAAATCGGTATTGAATTTGGTAAGATCGTTGACAAAGTTCTTTACTTTGTCGATGGAGTTGAGGGATATCTGAACTGTTTTCATAATTACATCCTCCTGATGATTGGTATTATTGTGTTTGTGCAGGGTGCGGCACATTTCCGCATCCTCCTGTAATTAAGTGTACAAATCGACGGAAAAAAAGTCAAGACGGGAGTTACAGTTATATGAGAAAAGCGGCGTTTCATAACCTGGGATGTAAGGTTAATTCCTGGGAGACCGAAGCGATGGGACAGATGCTTGCGGCAGCGGGCTATGAGATCGTGGACTTTTCGGAGAAGGCGGATGTCTATATCATCAATACCTGCTCCGTGACGAATATTGCGGACAAGAAGTCCAGACAGATGCTGCACCGGGCAAAGAAACTGAACCCGGAGGCGGCCGTGGTGGCAGCCGGGTGCTATGTGCAGTCGGCGGGGGAGGCCCTCTCGAAGGATGACGCCGTGGATATCATCATCGGAAATGACCGGAAGAAGGACCTGGTGGAACGCTTGGAGGAGTATTTTGCATCCCGGGAAAAGCTCTCGGATGTTATCGACATCGGACAGTCCCGGGAGTTCGAGGATATGCACATCAGCCATACGGCGGAGCATACGAGAGCGTTCCTGAAGATTCAGGACGGATGCAATCAGTTCTGCAGCTACTGCATTATCCCCTATACCCGGGGAAGAGTGCGCAGCAGAAAGCCGGAGAACATCGTGAAGGAGGCCCGGATCCTGGCGGATAAGGGATACCGGGAGATTGTTCTCACGGGCATCCATCTTTCTTCCTACGGCCTGGATTTTGAAAAGAAGGAATATGACGGGGAGAGCAGCCTGATGGACCTCATGCAGCGGCTGGATGAAATCCCCGGAATCGAGCGGATGCGGCTGGGGTCTCTGGAGCCGAGAATCGTGACGGAAGAATTCGCAGAGAAGCTGTCTCAGCTGCGGACCATCTGTCCCCATTTCCATCTGTCCCTGCAGAGCGGCTGCCGGGAGACCTTAAAGAGAATGAACCGGCACTATACGCCGGAGGAGTACCGGGAGTGCTGTGAGAGGCTGCGCCGGGTATTTGACCATCCGGCCATCACTACGGATGTAATCACCGGATTTCCGGGGGAAACGGAGAAAGAATTCGAAGAATCCCGCCGGTTTGTGGAAGATATCGCCTTTTATGAGCTTCACGTGTTCCGCTATTCGAGAAGAAAGGGAACAAGGGCGGATAAGATGCCCGGACAGGTTCCGGAGGCGGTGAAGGCTGAGCGAAGCGACGTGCTTCTCAAGATGGATGAAGTCCGGTCGGAGGAATTCCGCCGGTATTATCTGGGACGCCCGGCAGAGATTCTCATGGAAGAGCCGGTGGTGATTGAAGGGGTCAAGTACATGATGGGCCACACCAGAGAATATGTGAAGGGTGCGGTGCCTTACCGGGAAGGACTTAAGAATACCGTGGTCCGCGGAACCTTTATCGGAAGTCTTACCGGGGAGATTCTGCTGGCCGCAGAGTCTTAAGAATTATGTAAATTGTGTGAAAATGCCTTACAGTTTGGCCCTGAGACCTTGTAGAACGCCGGTTCTTATGCTATCATTTCTCATAGTTGGAAAAGAGGTCGTGAATTATGGGAGATATCATGGACACACGGTACTTCAGGGCCGTGCAGGATGGACAGAAGATGGAAGTAAGCGATGTTCTCAGGGACGTATACGACGCGCTGACCGAGAAGGGCTATAACCCGATCAATCAGCTGGTGGGATACATTATGTCCGGAGATCCGACTTACATTACCAGCCATAAGAGTGCCAGAAGTCTGATTATGAAGGTGGAGCGCGACGAGATCGTGGAAGAACTGATGCGCGCCTACGTAGAGGACCGTCTTTCTTAAAAGACGGCTGTGTTCACGGATCATTTCTGGCGATAACAGAACAGGGGCGGAGGAGAGCTGTGATTGCGCTGTTTTCTGATTTTTCAGAGAGCAGGCAAAGCATGGCTTTTTAGCGTGTAATATGAGAATACTCGGACTTGATTTTGGCTCACGTACAGTGGGCGTTGCCGTAAGTGATCCCATGGGCTGGACGGCCCAGGGAGTGGAGACGATTACAAGGCCGGAGGAGAACAAGCTCCGGAAGACCTGCGCCCGCATCGAGGCGCTGATTGCGGAATACGGAGCGGAACGGATCGTGCTCGGGTATCCGAAGAATATGAACAACACCGAAGGCGAGCGGGTGCAGAAAACCCTGGAATTCAAGGCTATGCTGGAGCGCCGCACGGGCCTTCCCGTGGAGCTCTGGGATGAGCGCCTGACGACGGTGGCGGCGGACAGAGTCCTGATGGAAACGGGCGTCCGCAGGGAGAACCGGAAAGCCGTGATCGATACCATTGCGGCTGTGTTTATTCTGCAGGGATACCTGGACTCTCTGGCAAACAAGTAAGCGTAAGAAGGAATCCGTACGGATTCCTTTGAAGTCGCTCTAAGCCGCGACGGGCTCCCCCAACCAGAGGTCGGGGACAGAAGAACAGGAAACCGGGGATGCCGGAAGAGAGGGAACATATGGAGAAGGATCTGAATAATCACAGTGTACAGAAACCGGAGAGCATTACCCTTGTCGGAGATGACGGCGAAAAGATCGTGTTTTATGTGCTGGAGCAGACGAAGCAGAACGGCCAGAATTACCTGCTGGTAACCGACACGGCCGAGGAAGACGGCGACTGCTGGATCATGAAGGATACTGCCGGTATGGACAGTGCGGACAGTACTTATGAATTTGTAGAGGATGAAGAGGAGCTGGAGGATATGTTCCGCATTTTCGGCGAGCTGATGAGCGATGCGGAGATTGATTTCAGAAACTGACAGAAAGGAATAACTGCTTGAAGAAAGAAAAAGAACAGGAGAAAAACCAGAACAGGGTAAAGATCATACCGCTGGGCGGACTGGATCAGATCGGAATGAATATGACCGCCTTTGAGTATGACGACAGTATCATTGTGGTGGACTGCGGCATGGCCTTTCCCAGCGACGACATGCTGGGCATTGACCTGGTCATCCCGGATATCACCTATCTGAAGGATAATATCGAGAAGGTCAAGGGCTTTGTCATCACCCACGGTCATGAGGACCACATCGGCGCGCTGCCCTACGTGCTCCGGGAGATCAAGGCACCGGTGTACGGCACCAAGCTGACCATCGGTCTTATCGAAAACAAGCTGGCGGAGCACAGCCTCCTTGATGACGTGAAGAGAAAGGTGGTAAAGCACGGCCAGACTGTAACCCTCGGGTGCTTCAGGGTGGAATTTATCAAGACCAACCACAGCATCCAGGATGCTTCGGCCCTGGCGATCTTTACGCCGGCCGGAACCATCGTCCACACGGGAGATTTCAAGATTGACTATACGCCGGTCTTCGGCGAATCCGCGGATCTGATGCGGTTTGCGGAGCTGGGCAAAAAGGGCGTTCTGGCCCTGATGTGCGATTCCACGAACGCTATCCGTCCGGGCTTCACCATGTCGGAGAAGACGGTGGGAGAGCGGTTTGACGCGATATTCGCGCAGCACAGCCGGAACCGGATCCTGGTGGCAACATTTGCCTCCAACGTGGACCGGGTGCAGCAGATTATCAACTCCGCCCACAAGTACGGCCGGAAGGTCGTGGTGGAAGGACGGAGTATGGTCAATGTTATCGGCGTCGCCACGGAGCTGGGCTATATCCAGATCCCGGACAACACGCTGATTGACATCGACGATCTGAAGAACTACCGCCCGGAGCAGACGGTGATCGTGACCACCGGCAGCCAGGGCGAGTCCATGGCAGCCCTGTCCCGCATGGCGGCCGGCAATCACCGGAAGGTGACCATTATGCCGGGCGATGCGGTGATCATGAGCTCCACCCCGATTCCCGGCAACGAGAAGGCGGTGGCCAATGTCATCAATGAGCTGGAGCTGAAGGGGGCGGAAGTCATCAACCGGGATACCCACGTTTCCGGCCACGCCTGCCAGGAGGAGATCAAGCTGGTGTACTCCCTGGTGCAGCCGAAGTTTGCGATTCCGGTCCACGGCGAGTACCGTCACCTGATGGCCCAGAAGTCCATTGCGGTTTCCCTGGGAATTCCCAAGGAAAATGTGGTCATTCTCCATTCCGGCGATGTGGTGGAGATCGGCGAGACCGGATTTGATATCACCGATCATGTGCAGTCCGGCGGCGTCCTGGTGGACGGCCTCGGCATCGGCGATGTGGGCAACATCGTGCTCCGTGACCGCCAGAACCTGGCGCAGAACGGCATTATCATCGTGGTGCTCACGCTGGAGAAGTACACGAATCAGCTGCTGGCCGGTCCGGACATCATCTCCAGGGGATTTGTCTATGTCCGGGAGTCGGAGGATCTGATGGAGGAGGCCCAGGAAGTGGTGGACGAATCGGTACAGAACTGCCTGGAGAGCAATGTGAATGACTGGGGCAAAATCAAGCATGTCATCCGTGACAGCTTAAGTGATTTCCTCTGGAAGAAGATGAAGAGGAGCCCGATGATTCTGCCTATCATTATGGAAGTTGACAACTAAGCCATGAAAAGAGTAGAGCGGGAAGTAAACCGAATCACTTCGGCGATCATCGGCACGGCGCTCCGTGTCCTTCTGGTGGTGGTCATTGCATTTCTGGTCTGCGAGGGTGCGGCGAAGGGATACCGGTTCGGATACCGGATCTTCGTCCCGCCGGAGCAGATAGGAACGGCGGTGACCAAAACCATCGTGGTGGAGGAGGGAGAGCCGCTTCTTGAGATCGCGGAGAATCTGGAGAAGGAAAAGCTTATCTGGGATAAGTATGCCTTCTGTTTTACCGCGAAGTTTTACTCAAGCCGCGTGATGGCGGGAAGCTATGAACTGGACAGCTCCATGAAGCCGAAGGAGATCCTGGACATCATGGCCGCCGGAGACGGAGGCGGAAATTAGATATGATCACTGACAGACAGACGGCGGAGTATATCCGGATGCTGGATAAGGGAAACGGGGAATTCCTGGATGCCCTGGAAGAGGAGGCGCTCCGGGAATACGTTCCCATCATCCGGAAGGAGACCCAGGCCTATCTTCGGACCATGCTGGAGCTTGCAAAGCCTAAAAGAGTCCTGGAGGTGGGATGCGCCGTGGGATTTTCGGCACTCCTTATGTGCCGGCACCTCGGACCGGAGGCGCACATTACCACGATTGAAAACTATGAAAAACGGATTGCCGCGGCGAGAGAAAATATAAAGAGGGCAGGGGAAGAAGAGCGGATCACCCTGATTGCGGGGGATGCCGACCGGGTTCTTAGAGAACTCCCCGGCCCTTATGATTTTATATTCATGGATGCGGCCAAGGGACAGTATATCCGGTGGCTTCCGGAGCTGGAGAGGCTTCTTGAGCCGGGCGGCCTGCTTCTTACCGACAACGTGCTGCAGGACGGGGAGACGGCCCTTTCCCGCTATGCGGTGGAGCGGAGAGACCGCACCATCCATACGAGGATGCGGGAGTACCTGTGGGAACTGACCCACCGGGACATCTGGTCCACGGCGGTGCTTCCCTTAGGAGACGGTCTGGCCGTCAGCGTAAGGAAAGAATGATGAGTACAGAACAGAGAAAGAAACCGGAGCTTCTGATTCCCGCGGGGAGTCTGGAGGTCCTGGAAACCGCGGTGCGCTACGGCGCCGATGCGGTATATATCGGCGGAGAGGCCTTCAGCCTCCGTGCCAAGGCGAAGAATTTCGATGATGAGGACCTGAAAAAGGCGATAGAATACACCCACGCCCACGGCGTCCACGTCCATGTGACGGCCAATATCTTCGCCCACAATTACGATTTCCCCGAGGTGGAGGAATATCTGAAAAAGCTGAAAAGTTACGGACCGGACGCGCTGATTATATCCGACCCGGGCATCTTCATGGCGGCCCGCCGCATCTGCCCGGAGATCGATATTCACATCAGCACCCAGTCCAACAGCACCAACTACGAGACCTTCCGCTTCTGGCATGACCTGGGCGCAAAGCGGGTGGTGGCAGCAAGAGAACTGTCCCTCAGGGAGGTTGCGGAGATCCGGGAGAAGATCCCGGCAGACATGGAGATTGAGTGCTTTGTGCACGGTGCCATGTGCATCTCCTATTCCGGACGGTGCCTCTTGAGCAATTACTTTACCGGACGGGATGCCAACAGGGGTGCCTGCACCCATCCCTGCCGCTGGAAGTACAGCATCGCCGAGGAGACCCGGCCGGGAGAATACCTGCCGGTGTACGAGAACGAGCGGGGGACCTATATCTTCAATTCCAGAGATCTGTGCATGATAGAGCATATTCCGGAGCTGGTGGAGGCCGGGGTGGACAGCTTCAAGATCGAGGGGCGGATGAAGACGGCCCTCTATGTCGCCACCGTGGCAAGAACCTACCGGAAGGCCATTGACGATTATTTTGAGAGTCCGGAAAAGTACCGGGAAAACCTTCCCTGGTACCGGAAAGAGATTGCCGCCTGCACCTACCGGGAGTTTACGACGGGATTCTATTTCCACAAGCCGGATTCGGAAAGCCAGATTTATGACAGCAACACCTACGTGAAGAACTATATCTACCTGGGAACTGTCCGGGAGATGACATCGGACGGCAGAGCCTGTCTGATGCAGAAGAACAAATTCTCCGTGGGTGAGTCCATCGAGATTATGAAGCCGGACGGCCGGGATATCCCGGCAAAAGTCCTGTCCATCACCGACACCGAGGGAAATGCGCAGGAAAGCGCACCTCACCCGAAGCAGGAGCTCCGCCTCATGCTGGACTGCCCGGCGGAACCGGGAGATATCCTGCGGAAGGAGGAGCCGGATTCCGGGGTAAAGGAGATGTAACATGACGTGGTTTTTCATCATTGCCGCGATTCTGTGCCTGGTCTATTTTGTCGTGCTTCTGCTCTATGTGGGGTTCGGCGGATCGGCACTGTATATCTGGCCGATACTTTCCGCATGCTTCGGGCTGCTGGCCTTCTGGATTCACCTGCAGCAGAAGCATCCGGCCTCGCTGCGCATCCGGGTCTCCGTGATTACGGCGGTCTGCGCCGCGGCTGCGATCTTCCTTGCGGTGGAGGGGCTGATCACGGTGAGCGCCGTGACGGCATCCGGCAGGGAAGCGGCGGACTACTGTATCGTCCTGGGCGCCCGGGTCAGGGGAAGAGAACTCAGCTCCTCCCTGGAGCGGAGACTTCGCCGCACCTATATCTACGCGGTGGCCCATCCGAAGTGCATTCTCGTTCTGTCCGGCGGACAGGGGGAAGGGGAAGACCTGAGTGAGGCGGAAGCGATGTACGGCTATCTCTACGGCCGCGGCATCCGCGCAAACCGCTTTATTCTGGAGGACAAATCGGAGAACACGGTGGAAAACATCCGCAACAGCCTGTCGCTTATCCGGCGCTGGGAGGCGGATACGCCAAGAGAAGAGAAGGTGGCGATCGTCACCAGCAATTTTCATATTTTCCGGGCAAAGCACATAGCAGAAAAGCTCGGACAGGAGGACGTCATCACGGTGGCTTCCTCCGCGGACCCGATCCTGGTGCTGCACCTCTGGGTGCGGGAGGGACTGGCCGTACTGAAGGATAAATTCATGGGAAGGATGTAGACAGAATGAAACTGGAAGAGCTTCAAACCTACCGGCTGCTCCGCAGGGAGCGGATCGAAGAGATGAATTCGGAAGGATTTGTGCTGGAGCATAAGAAGACCGGCGCCCGGATATTCCTGGTGTCCAATGACGACAACAACAAGGTATTTACCATCGGATTCCGCACACCGCCCTCCGACAGCACGGGTGTGGCCCATATCATGGAGCACAGCGTTCTCTGCGGCTCGGAGAAGTTCCCGGTCAAGGATCCCTTTGTGGAGCTGGTAAAAGGATCTCTCAACACCTTCCTGAATGCCATGACCTACCCGGATAAGACCGTATATCCGGTGGCCAGCTGCAATGACAGTGATTTTCAGAACCTGATGGATGTCTATATGGATGCGGTGCTTCATCCGAACATCTACCGGGAAGAAAAGATATTCCGCCAGGAGGGCTGGCACTATGAGGCAGCCTCGGCGGAGGATGACATCACCATCAACGGTGTCGTCTATAATGAGATGAAGGGCGCATTTTCCTCTCCGGAAGGCGTCCTGGACCGCTGCATTCAGAATACCCTGTTTCCGGATAACTGCTACGGCGTGGAATCCGGCGGCGACCCGAAGAACATCCCGGATCTGACCTATGAGGATTTCCTGCAGTTCCACAGAAAGTATTATCATCCGTCCAACAGCTTTATCTATCTCTACGGCGACATGGATATGGCCGAAAAGTTAAACTGGCTGGATGAGGAATATCTGTCGAAATACGACCGCCTGGACGTACAATCTGCCATTGTGCCCCAGAAGCCCTTTATGGCGCCTGTGGAGAAGGAGATTTCCTATTCCGTGACGGAAGAGGAGCCCCTTGACCACGCCACCTATCTTTCCTGGAACGCGGTCTGCGCCGACGGGCCGGATGCGAAGCTGAATATCGCCTTCCAGATTCTGGATTACATCCTGCTGGATGCGCCGGGAGCTATTCTGAAGAGAGCCCTGGTGGAAGCAGGCATTGGCGATGATATCTCCGGCGGATTTGAGAACGGCATTCTGCAGCCCTACTTTACCGTTGTGGCAAAGAACGCGGAGCGGGCGCAGAAGGAGGAATTCCTGCAGGTTATCCGGAAGACCCTGGAAAATCTGGCGGAGCAGGGCATCAGCCGGAAGTTCCTGCAGGCCGGCATCAACAGCCTGGAATTCCGCCTCAGGGAAGCAGACTACGGAAACTACCCGAAAGGACTGATGTACGGGCTTCTCTGCTTTGACTCCTGGCTCTATGACCGGGAGCCGGACATGTATCTCCGCTATGATGAACCGCTGCAGTTTATCAAGAAGGCGGCAGAAGAGGGATACTTTGAGGAGCTTATCCGGAAGATGCTTCTGGACAATGCCTTCAGCGCCGTTGTCGTGGTAAGCCCGAAGCCGAACCTTACGGCCGAGGAGGACCGGGCTCTGACAGAAAAGCTTGCGGCTCTGAAGAAAGGACTTTCTGCGGAGGAGATGGACCGGATTGTCCGGGAGACTGAAGAGCTGGAGGCCTACCAGGATGCGCCCGATGATAAGGAACAGATGGAGAAAATCCCGCTGCTTAAGCGCTCGGATATTAAACGGGAGGCGGAGAAGCTGCCGATTGCGGTGCGCAGTCTGGAAGGAACCACCATTCTCGGCCATGAGCTGTTCACCTCCGGAATTCTCTATCTGCGGCTGATGTTTGAGACCGACCGGATTCCCTCGGAGGATCTGTCCTACGCGGCCCTTCTGAAATCCGTTCTGGCCTATATTGATACGGAACACTACACTATGGAGGAGCTGTCGGACGAGATTGACCTCTATACCGGCGGCATCGGCGCGGGACTGGATACCTTTGTGGACTTCCGGAGGCCTGATCATTTCCGCGGTTTCTTCGATGTGACTCTCCGGGTATTCGGAGACCGGCTGGAGAAGGGACTTTCCCTTGTGGAGGAGATTCTTCTCCGGTCAAAGCTTTCGGATACGAAGCGGCTTAAGGAGATCATCGATGAGGTGAAGTCCCGGAAGCAGATGCAGCTGAATTCTTCCTCCCACCAGGCAGCAGTCCGGCGTGCCATGTCCTACTTTGCCCCGGATAAAGCCTATGAAGACCGGACCGGGGGCATCGCTTACTATGATTTCCTCTGCGATCTTGCCGACGGCTACGAGGAGAAGAAGGAAGCTATCGCAAAGAAGCTTCAGGAAGTGGCAGGGCGTCTGTTTGCGGCAGAGAATCTGACTGTCAGCTGCACAGCGGATACGGCGGGACAGGCGATCCTGGATGCGAAGCTTCCGGCCTTTAAGAAGGCGCTTCCGGCAGGGGGCGGAAAAACCTGGTATTTCCTCTGGGAAAAGGGCAACCGGAATGAGGGCTTCAAGGCAGCCTCCAAGGTAAACCATGTGGCAAGATGCGGCCGCTATTCCGACAGGGATCAGGGTTACACGGGGGCGCTGCGCCTTCTGAAGGTTATCCTGGGCTATGATTATCTGTGGGTCAATGTCCGCGTCAAGGGCGGCGCCTACGGCGTGATGACCGGCACCGGCCGGTCCGGACAGGGATACTTTGTGTCCTACAGAGACCCGAAGCTTTCGGAGACCAACGACGTATTCGAGAGCGTGGCGGACTATCTGGAGAGCTTCGATGCCGATGAGCGGGACATGACGAAATTCGTCATCGGCACCATGAGCGAGGTGGATGCGCCCATCCTTCCGCAGTACCGGGGAAGCCGGGCTGACTCGGCATACTTCTCCGGCGTGACGGAGGAGATGCTGCAGGAAGAGAGAGACCAGATCCTGGATGCCCGGCCGGAGGATATCCGGGCCCTTGCGCCGCGGATCCGAAATATTATGGAAGAGGGGGCGTTCTGCGTTATCGGCAACGCGGAGGCCATAGAGAAACAGAGAGACATGTTCTGCGAGGTGCGGAATCTGTTTAAGTGAGGTACGGATGGAAGAGAAGATTTTTAAGTCCGGCTATGTGACGCTGATCGGGCGGCCGAATGTGGGAAAATCGACGCTGATGAACCACCTGATCGGTCAGAAGATTGCGATCACTTCGGCGAAGCCCCAGACGACGAGAAACCGGATTCAGACGGTCTATACCGATGAGCGGGGCCAGATTATCTTTGTGGATACGCCGGGACTGCACAAGGCGAAGTACCGGCTGGATGAGTATATGCAGTCGGCGGCCAAGGGGGTCTGGAGTGAGGTGGACCTCATCTGCTGGCTCATCGAGCCCTCCGCATCGGTCAGGGAGGATGAGAAGCGGATTGCGGCGGAGCTTTCCGGGGTGAAGGCGCCGGTGATTCTCGTGATTAACAAGGTCGACAAGGTGGCGAAGGAGAAGGTCGCTGAGATTATCGCGGCCTACCGGAACCTGCTGCCTTTTAAGGAGATTGTGCCGGTTTCGGCCATGAAGGGCACAGGTGTTTCGGAACTCCGGGATATGATGTTTGACTATCTGCCGGAGGGACCCCAGTATTACGATGAGGAGACGGTGACGGAGCAGCCCATGCGGGAGATCGCCGCGGAGATCATCCGGGAGAAGGCACTCCGCCTTCTCTCCGACGAGGTGCCCCACGGCATCGCGGTGACCATCGAGGTAATGAGGCAGCGGGAGAACGGACTCTGGGACATCGAGGCCAGCATCATCAGCGAGAAGGATTCCCACAAGGGAATCATCATCGGCAAGGGCGGGAGCATGCTCAAGAAGATTGGCTCCCAGGCCCGGAAGGATATTGAGGAAATGACCGGGGATCAGGTGAACCTGAAGCTGTTTGTGAAGGTCCGGAAGGACTGGAGAGACAGCGAGCTGTTCATGAAGAGCTTCGGATACGATCGAAAATCTCTGTCTTAACGGGAGGACGGGATGCGGGAACTGGTGAATCTGAATGGCATGGTGCTGTCTGCCTCGCCGGTGGGGGAGTATGACAAGCGGCTGGTGATTCTCACAAAGGAGCGGGGAAAGATCACGGCCTTTGTGCGGGGCGCCAAGCGGAATAACAGCCCCCTGCGGGCAGCTGCCAATCCCTTTGTCTTCGGGACCTTTTCCCTGGGGGAGGGGCGGGATGCCTACAACCTCTACAGCGTGGAGGCGACGGCCTATTTCGAGGACATCGCCATGGACGTGGAGCGGGCCTGCTACGCCTCGTACTTTGCGGAGTTTGCATCCTACTACGGAAGAGAGGGCATCGAGGCGGGAGATATGCTTCTCCTGCTGTTCCAGTCTCTCCGGGCGCTGCTGCTTTCCCATGTGCCGAACAGGCTTATCCGCCGCATCTTTGAGCTGAAGCTGATGTGCCTGAACGGGGAATATACCGAACAGCCCCAGACAGACTGCGGGGAGGCGGCATCCTACGCATGGGAATTCGTGGTGCACTCGCCGGTGGGAAAGATTTACAGCTTTCTTCTGGCAGATGAGGCGCTCGAAGAGTTCTCGAGGGCCGTGGAGCGCAATGTGAAGGCATTTACCGATCGGAAATTTAAATCACTGGAGGTCCTGGAGATGCTCCGGTAAGAGGAGGATGGCAGTGGAAGAGAGAGCATTTCGCCGGAAGGTGGTAATGGTGAGCTTTATCTGCTGCCTTCTTGTTGTCTGGAACCATTCGGGGAACGCGGACCTGTTTCTTCCGGGGACGGGGCCGGAGACCTGGCTCTATCAGTTTGAATACCAGTGGGCCTACGCCCTGGTGCGGCTGGATATCCCCTTCTTCATGATGATTTCCGGCTATCTCTTCTTCCGGAATATGAGCTGGGAGGCGTTGCCTGGCAAATGGAAACGCCGTATTCACTCCCTTCTCATCCCTTATCTGCTGTGGAATGTTCTCTATTATATCGCGGAGATTCTGGGGAGCTATGTGCCGGGATTAAACGGCCTTCTGGGGAAGTATTATCTGAAAACCGACTTTTTGGGATTCATCCGGGCGGCGGTCTTCTTTGAATCCAACCCGGTGTTCTGGTTTATGTTCCAGCTGATTCTGCTGGTTATCCTGGCGCCGGTTCTGTGGTTCTTCCTGAAACGGAAATGGACGGCGGTTCTGTTCGCACTCTTCCTGGGGATTCTCTGGTGGTTCTGGCCGCCGGTGCCGGTGCTGAACACCGACGACTTGATCTACTATTACGCGGGCGCCTTCTGGGCGGTGCACGGAAAGAGTATCGCGGAGAACGGCTGGTCCCGGAGAAGAGCCCTTGCGGGTGCGGGAATTGTGCTTCTCGGCGCAGCCATTTACCAGATACATCTCAGGACCTTCCTGCCGCAGCCCCTGGTGCTTTATCTGATGATTCTTCCCTGGGGCATCTGGCTTCTCATCGACGAGCGGAGGATTCCGGAGCCGAAGCGGTATATGAAAGAGACCTTCTTCATCTACGCCACCCATTTTTATGTGGTGCGGCTTCTGGGAAAGGTGCTCTCCATTCCCTTCCGCGGAAGTGCCATCGCCGGCCTTCTCCTCTATCTGGTGATGCCGGTGCCGGTGGTTTTTATCTGCCATACGGCGGCGCGGATTCTGGGGAAGATATCTCCGAGGCTGCTTCAGGTCCTGAATGGCGGGAGAAGCTGATATTCTGCGGGCGCTTCCCGGTATATTGGATGGCATGTAATGGATGGCTTCGCATGCATTTTTCTTGCAAAGTCATGGAAAAGCGGTTATACTATCACACATCATATGAATTAACTACCTGATTTGACGGAGGATAGGTCATGGAAAAGACAATGGACAAGATTGTTTCTCTGGCAAAGTCCAGAGGTTTTGTATATCCCGGTTCCGAGATCTACGGCGGACTGGCAAACACCTGGGATTACGGCAATCTCGGCGTAGAACTGAAGAATAATGTCAAGAAGGCGTGGTGGCAGAAGTTCGTGCAGGAGAGCCCGTGGAACGTGGGCGTAGACTGCGCGATTCTGATGAACACCCAGACCTGGGTGGCATCCGGCCATATCGGAAGCTTCTCCGATCCGCTGATGGACTGCAAGGCCTGCCACGAGAGATTCCGCGCAGACAAGCTCATCGAGGACTTCGCACAGGAGAAGGGCATTGCCCTCGAAGGATCCGTTGACGGCTGGTCCAACGAGCAGATGGCACAGTTTATCCGCGACAATCAGGTTCCCTGCCCGACCTGCGGCAAGAGCGACTGGACCGACATCCGTCAGTTCAACCTGATGTTCAAGACATTCCAGGGCGTTACCGAGGATGCAAAGAATACCGTATATCTCCGTCCGGAGACCGCACAGGGCATCTTTGTCAACTTCAAGAACGTTCAGAGAACCTCCAGAAAGAAGATCCCCTTCGGTATCGCGCAGATCGGCAAGTCCTTCCGCAACGAGATCACCCCGGGCAACTTCACCTTCCGTACCAGAGAGTTCGAGCAGATGGAGCTGGAGTTCTTCTGCGAGCCGGATACCGATCTGGAGTGGTTTGCCTACTGGAAGCAGTTCTGCATCGACTGGCTGCAGAACCTGGGCATCAAGCCGGAAGAGATGCGGGCGAGAGATCACGAGAAGGAAGAGCTTTCCTTCTACAGCAAGGCCACAACCGACCTGGAGTTCCTGTTCCCCTTCGGATGGGGCGAACTCTGGGGTATTGCCGACAGAACCAACTATGACCTTTCCCGTCACCAGGAGGTGTCCGGACAGGATCTGACCTACTTCGACGATGAGAAGAAGGAGAGATACATCCCCTACGTTGTAGAGCCGTCTCTGGGCGCGGACCGCGTTACCCTGGCATTCCTCTGCGCAGCATATGATGAGGAGGAGCTGGAGGGCGGCGATGTGAGAACCGTGCTTCACTTCCATCCGGCGCTGGCACCCATCAAGATTGCGGTTCTGCCGCTGTCCAAGAAGCTGGGTGAGGGTGCGGAGAAGATCTACACCGAGCTGTGCAAGTACTATCACTGCGATTACGATGACAGAGGTGCCATCGGCAAGCGCTACAGAAGACAGGATGAGGTAGGAACCCCGTTCTGCATTACCTACGACTTTGACTCCGAGACCGACGGCGCTGTTACCGTGCGTGACCGCGATACCATGGAGCAGGTTCGTATTCCGATCGCAGAGCTTAAGAACTACTTCGAGGACAAGTTCCGCTTCTAAGGAAGGAATAATTTCAGGCCTTTGGCTGATACATGCCATCGGCAATATTGAATAACAGGACAGCGGAGGCTGCGGTATTGAGGAAATGCCGTGCCTCCGCTTTCTCTGCGTTTTGAGGTATCCTGTAACCGGACAGATATTACGTACTTATTACGTTTTCTTTTCGGAAAAAGACTTTACGGTTCGGCAGTTTGTGTTATAATGAATCCGACTGCAATCACTTATTTTACAGGAGGAAAAAACAGATGGCAAAATGGGTTTATAAGTTCAGCGAGGGCAGAGCTTCCATGAGAAATCTGCTGGGCGGCAAGGGCTGCAACCTTGCTGAGATGACATACCTTGGTATGCCGATTCCCCAGGGATTTACTGTAACAACCGAGGCCTGCACAGAATACTACAACAGCGGAAAGAAGCTGACCAAGGAGATTGAGGATCAGATCTTCGAAGCACTGGAGTGGCTTGAGGGCCATAACGGCAAGAAGTTCGGCGATGTCAACGATCCGCTTCTGGTTTCCGTACGTTCCGGTGCCCGCGCATCCATGCCGGGTATGATGGATACCATCCTTAACCTCGGTCTGAACGATGAAGCCGTAGAGGGCTTTGCAAAGAAGACAAACAACCCGAGATTTGCTTACGATTCCTACAGAAGATTCATCCAGATGTTCTCCGATGTCGTTATGGAAGTTCCGAAGAGCTTCTTTGAGAAGGTCATCGATGAGCTGAAGGAGAAGAGAGGCATCAAGTTCGACGTTGAGATGACCGTTGACGATCTCAAGGAACTGGTTGTCCGCTTCAAAGAGATCTACAAAGAGAACATGAATGGCCAGGAGTTCCCGCAGGATGCCAGAGTACAGCTTATGGAAGCTGTCAAGGCCGTATTCCGCAGCTGGGACAACCCGAGAGCCATCGTTTACAGAAGAATGAATGATATCCCGGGCGACTGGGGTACCGCTGTAAACGTACAGACCATGGTATTCGGTAACAAGGGTGACACCTCCGGCACCGGCGTTGCATTCACCCGCAACCCGGCTACCGGCGCAAAGGGCATCTTCGGTGAGTACCTGATCAATGCACAGGGTGAAGACGTTGTTGCCGGCGTGCGCACACCGTCCCCGATCACCCAGCTTGAGAAGGATCTTCCGGAGTGCTATGCACAGTTCATGGACCTTGCCATGAAGCTGGAGAATCACTTCCACGACATGCAGGATATGGAGTTCACCATCGAAGAGGGCAAGCTTTACTTCCTGCAGACCAGAAACGGCAAGCGAACTGCTCCGGCAGCTATCAAGATTGCCTGCGATCTGGTTGATGAAGGACAGATCACCGAGGAAGAGGCTGTAACCCGTATCGAGGCGAAGTCTCTGGATCAGCTGCTTCACCCGACCTTCGACAAGGATGCTCTGGCAGCCGGCGAAGTTATCGGCGAAGCTCTTCCGGCATCCCCGGGTGCTGCTGCAGGTAAGGTTTACTTCACCGCAGATGAGGCGAAGGAAGCCGGTATCGGCGGCAGAGGCGAGAGAGTTATCCTGGTTCGTCTTGAGACCTCTCCGGAGGACATCGAGGGCATGCATGCCGCACAGGGTATCCTGACTGTCCGCGGCGGTATGACCAGCCACGCAGCCGTTGTTGCCCGCGGTATGGGAACCTGCTGCGTATCCGGATGCGGCGCCATCAAGATTGATGAGGAAGCCAAGGTCTTCGAGCTCGGCGGATACACCTTCCATGAGGGCGACTATATTTCCCTGGACGGCTCCACCGGTAAGATCTACAAGGGCGACATCAAGACCGTTCCGGCCAACACCAACTCCGGTGACTTCGGCCGTATCATGGCATGGGCTGACAAGTACAGAACCCTGAAGGTTCGTACCAATGCAGATACCCCGGCAGATGCAGCCAACGCTGTAAGCCTGGGCGCAGAAGGTATCGGCCTCTGCCGTACCGAGCACATGTTCTTCGATGCAGACAGAATTCCGAAGATCCGTCGGATGATCCTTTCTGACACCGTAGAAGAGAGAGAAGCAGCTCTGAACGAGCTTATCCCGTTCCAGAAGGGCGACTTCAAGGCTATGTACAAGGCTCTTGAGGGCAGACCGATGACCGTTCGTTATCTGGATCCGCCGCTGCACGAGTTCGTACCGCACACCGAAGAAGAGATGGCTGAGCTGGCCAAGGATATGGGCCTGACCCTTGAGGTTGTTAAGCAGAGATGCGATGACCTCCATGAGTTCAACCCGATGATGGGCCACAGAGGCTGCCGTCTTGCGGTTACCTATCCGGAGATCGCAAAGATGCAGACCAGAGCTGTCATGGAAGCTGCTATCGAAGTTAACGAGGAAGAAGGCTGGAGCATCATTCCGGAGATCATGATTCCGCTGGTTGGCGAGAAGAAAGAGCTCAAGTACGTGAAGGATGTTGTGGTTGAGACTGCAGAGCAGGTTAAGGCTGAGAAGAAGTCCGATATCCAGTACAAGATCGGTACCATGATCGAGATTCCGAGAGCAGCTCTTACCGCTGACAAGATCGCAGAAGAGGCTGAGTTCTTCTCCTTCGGAACCAACGACCTTACCCAGATGACCTTCGGCTTCAGCCGTGACGATGCAGGCAAGTTCCTTGATTCCTACTACAAGGCTAAGATCTACGAGTCCGATCCGTTTGCTAAGCTTGACCAGGAGGGCGTAGGCCAGCTGGTGAAGATGGCTGTTGAGAAGGGCCGCAAAGTCAGACCGGAGCTTCACTGCGGTATCTGCGGTGAGCACGGCGGCGATCCGAGCTCCGTTGAGTTCTGCCACAAGGTTGGTCTGGACTATGTGTCCTGCTCACCGTTCCGCGTGCCAATCGCAAGACTGGCAGCCGCACAGGCAGCAATCAACAATAAGTAATTATATAATACCGGTTATACGGTAATATAAGAAAACCCCTGAATCCGCGGTGATTTGGTGTGCGACCCGTCAAGTAGACAATTGAAAAAACAAAAAGTTTTTCCTGCCCGGTATTACTGCCGGGCAGTATTTATGCCGCCTCCTGCAGTTTCATTTCATGGTATTCTTTAGGTGTCATAACGTTCAGTTTTCTCTGTACGCGTTTGGTCGTATAGTAAGTCATATATTCTTCAATCGCCTGGAGAAGTTCATCTTTTGTTCTGAATTTATGTCCATAGTACATCTCTCGTTTCATGATTCCCCAGAAGCCTTCCATAGGGCCATTATCAATACAATGAGCGACTCTTGACATGCTTTGCGTCATTCCTGCATTTACAATCTTCTGTCGGTATTCTTTTGATGTGTATTGGTACCCCCTGTCACTATGAAAAATTGGGGTTGCTCCCGGAACACACTCTATCGCTTTGTCAAACGTGGTGAACACGAGCGGATTATCATTATGATCCCCATAAACATATGCAACCGGCCGTTTGTCGCACAGATCCAGTATAACGCTCAGATAAACCTTTCCCTTCCGTTCGTCTTCCCCTGTGCCATATTTGAACTCACTGACATCCGTAACCCATTTCTCATTGAGTTTGTCAGCATGAAATTCCCTGTTTAGTACGTTTTCTGCTATATAGGCCGGATCTGACGCCGGTTTAGTGCAGCAGTTATAACGGTGTTTTATTATGGATTGGATCTTCTTTTTCCGGCATAGACGAAGGACTCGCTTATCATTGACTTTGATATCGTAGTCGTGCTCCAGGGTATCACGGATACGTCTGTAGCCCATGTCCGGATGCTCATCATGGATCTGCTCCATCTTTTCAGCTATTCGTTTATTCAGAACATCATTTTCATTATCCGCCCTGTTTTTCCATTTGTAGTAAGAAGCTCTGGTGATATGACCAAGATTACACAGACGGTTTACCGGATAATCAGGATGCTCCTCAATAAGTTCTTTTATTGCGATATAGATATCCAGATGCCGTGTTCGCTTCAGGGTCACCTCCTCTCGACGGCATCGAGTTTTTTTAGGAAATCAATCTCCATCTGCTGCTGTTTGGCCTGAGCCCTGAGCAGTCGGTTCTCAGCCTGCAGTTTTTCTAATTCTGTAAGCTCATCTTCTGGTTTGTTTCGACCTCGTCGGTCATACAGGCCTTCAATTCCCTGAGCCTCATATTTTTTTACCCAGGAATACACTTGTCCGTAAGAGCAGTTGAACTCTTTTGCGGCAAGTCCATAATTGTTTGCGTTAGCAATGCAATATTCAACGATTTTGATCCGCTCGTCCCGAGTGGTCTTCCTCGATTTGTTCCCTTTAGATAATATGAAGTGACCTCACATTTGTAGCAACGTGGATTTACCTGTATACTGATGATTGTCAAGATCAATGGTAACAGGGATTACCGCATACAAAAGGAGGTCACCTATGTATAGAATAATCAAA
>Ga0310695_10000906_pt1 | contig 72491 bp, 65 predicted proteins | sample RumenRJG_04DNA_FD_203882 | JGI IMG/M metagenome (GOLD analysis project Ga0310695, IMG submission 203882) | Bovine rumen microbial communities from Lethbridge, Alberta, Canada - RJG_04 (v2) (version 2) | ecosystem: Host-associated > Mammals > Digestive system > Stomach > Rumen | place: Canada... | reverse complement strand
TGAGTTCCTGAAAACGGGCAGGGTCGTCGGTAGAGTTGTAATAATTGTTGAGTTTGATCAGTTGTTCCGCATAGTATCGGGCTTCTTCTGTGCGGTCCTCACTCAGATAGCAGAGCGCCAGCAAGCGATAGGCGCTTTGTTTGAGAAGGCCATCGAAGCCCACCAGGTTGTCCTGCAACAGTTGAATAGCCTGCTCTACACGCCCAATGGCGAATTCGCTCTCGGCTTGGTTGAATATTTGCCGTGAGGCGTTTTCCTGCGCGTGAACGGAAAGTGCCGACAGCCAGAAAATGAGGGTTATGACCAGGTGTAGTTTCTTCATTTCCTAATGGGTAAGGTGAATGTGAAGGTTGTACCTTCGCCTTCGGTGGATAAAAAAGATACCGTTCCTCCATGCTTGTTCTCGATGATGTCGCGCACGATGCCCATGCCCAGTCCTGTTCCCTGACCGACGGGCTTGGTGGTGAAGAAGTTCTCATAGAGCCTTTGTTTCACTTCCTCGGTCATGCCTTCTCCATTGTCGGCAATGCTGATGACGAGGTTGGTGCCGTCTGCCCTGACGATGACCGACACTTCGGGAAGATAATCGTCGCCGGCATACTGTTTCTTTTTCCATACGGCATAGCAGGCATTGTTCATCACATTGAGCACAGCACGGCTCAGGTCCTGTGGAATGACCATCAACGGTGCCAGCCCTTCTTCATACTGTTCGTGTATGCTGATGTTGAATCCCTTGTGGTTGGCGCGGAGGGCATGATACGACAGCCATACATACTCCTTGACCAATTTGCATATATTGGTGGGCAGAAACTCGTCCTCCTTGCCTCTCGACACCATCAGGATGTTTTGGATAATGCTGACAGCACGCTCGCCGTGCTCCGCTATCCTGGCCAGGTTTCCCTTTAGGTCGGCGAGGATGTCGGCTGCATCCTTGCGGTCTTCTTCAGGCAGTTTGTCTTCATTGTCCTTCAGGATGTCGGTGAGGTCGCGCAACAACTTGTCCGACATCTTGCTGAAATTGATGACGAAGTTAAGAGGATTCTGTATCTCATGGGCGATGCCTGCGCTCAGCGTTCCCAGCGATGCCAGTTTCTCTTGTTGTTGGAGTCGTTGCCTGAGTTGTTCTATCTGTTCCATAATGCTATGATTTTCTAATCGGCAACGTGATGGTAAACTCACTGTATTCGCCTTTTACCGACTCTACCTGGATGTCACCGCCATGGTTCTGAATGATTTCACGGCTCAGGTAGAGTCCGATGCCTGCAGCCTCGCTCGTGGTCTTGGTAGTGAAGAAGGGGTCGAATATCTTGTCGAGGATGTTGCTTTCGATGCCGATGCCGTTGTCGCGGATAATGATGTCGACGGCTTTTTGGTGCCTGCCCACCTGCAGCGCAATCTCTGGCACATAGGGTAGGTCCTCACCTTCATCGGTTTGCTTCCGGGCTTTCTTCACGACGGCATACACGGCGTTGGCCAGCAAACTCATGATGACCTTGCTCAGTTGGTCGGCATTGCCGTTGATGGGCACCGGCTCTTCACTGTCGTCAACCATGGTCTTGATGCCGTATTGCTCTATTTCCTGTTTGTAATACTCGAGCAGCATCTCCTTATCCTGATGGATGACGGGCATGAGGTCCATGTCGACAATGCCGCCCGACCTGTCTTTCATCATCTCTTCCATCGCCTTCAGCGTGCGTGTGGTGTTCTGCCCGTGTTCACCTACTTTCTTCAGGTTCACCGTGAGCATCTCGAGCACTTCCATCGTGTCCTCGTAGTTGTCTTCGTCCATGTGCTCTTTCTCGTCCTCCACGTTGGCCTTGGCGTCTTTCACCAAGCCCTCGGAGAGTTTGGTGAAGTTGTTGATATAGTTCAGGGGATTGAGGATGCGGTCGATGAGTCCCTGGGTCAGTTTACCTGCTGTGGCCATCTTCTCCAGTCTCACCACCTCTGCCGAGCGTTCCTGCACCACATTCTCCAGCCTTACCTTCTCTTTCTCCAGCCTCCGCACACGGAAGCGGAAGAAGAAGTAAATCAGGGTACCAAGGAGCAACAAGTAGAGCAAGTTCATATACCACCTCAAATAGAAAGGTGGCTTGATGTAGAACTTAATGCTTAAAACACCTGTAAGATTGTTGAGCGCATCGTGTGCCTGAACGTAGAAGGTGTATCTGCCGGGGGAAAGGTTGGGAAAAATCGCTTTCGTATTGGGACTCCAACTGCTCCAACTGCCGTTGTTCAGTCGGTAGCGGTATACCGTGGATGTGGAGAAGGATGGAGAGTCGATCGAGTAAGTGAATGTCAGGTCATTCTCGTCATGATTGAGTGTCGGGAGTTCCTCGGGCATATCGCCGAATCCACCCCAGAGGATGCTGTCGCTGCCCAGCCTTACCGTACGGATGTAGAGTTTCGGTTTGACGATGATTGTAGGGTCTTGTGCTTTGGTGTCGATGACGGTCAGTCCTTGGTCGTTTCCCATCCAAATCTCGTTTTGCTGGGTGTAGATGGCCTGAATGGGCATGTTGTTGATGAAAAACAGCAGTCGGTCCATGTCTTCCAGTCTCTTGCCGTTTTTCCACCTATAGAGCATCTTCCCTTCGTTGTTGGTCATCCATGTGACGCCATTCTGGTCTACATACGACACAAGGGGATAGGGAAAGGGCTTGGTGTCTTCAGCACTGACTATGGTTGCCTGTCCGTCGGTCATCACTATCGTCTGGAAATTCTCTTCCTTGCCCTTATATTGTTCGAAGGTGCTGCTGTCGGCTTTTTTATACCATATCGAGCCAAACAGGTTTTGCATCCAGATGGTTCCGTTCTTGTCTTTTACGATTTTCCTGAGATTATTCAGATTAAGCACCTTCTTCCTGTCATTACCGTTGCTCTGAATCATATATAAGCCAGTGAGTTCGCCACAGTAGATTTGCGAGCCATCTTCGAGCAGTGACGTGGTATGGCTGGAGGTCAACTGGCGAGCATGCCCGCCGGGGAGGATACGGAACACACCGTCGGCGGTGGCGGCGAGCAGACTGTTGCTGCTCTTCTTCAACTCCCAGCAGGCATGTCTCACCTCAGGCACTCTCACGAACTGGCGACCATCCTGTCGGAACAGTCCGTCGTCGGTGCCGGCGTAGATAATGCCGTTGAGCGACTCTATGGTGAGCACAGCACTGGAGAGTCCTTCCTGGGGGGTGAAACGAGAGACACCAGTAGGCAGATGGATGACGAAGATGCCCCTGCCTGTTGCACCCCACAGGTGGCCTCGCCCGTCGTAGGCGGCATACGCCACATTGTTTGAACAAAGACCGTTTGCGTCGGTGAGCATATAGAGCAATCGCCCCTTGTCGGTGACGGCGATGCCGGCGTTTTTCATTACATGGGCTTCCAGTCCATAGCCCAAGGGCAGTGTGATCACGGTGTCGTTCTTCGCCACGTCTTTTTCGCCACGTTCCAGGGCTTCTACATTCACCACATCGAGCATGCCTATCCTTACCGCCTCCTTGGCAACTGTCTTTTTCACAGTCAACTTGTCATTCTCTACCTTATAAACAGTGGCATCATCGGCAACGAACTGTATCTCACCTTCATACTCGTAGATTTCCGTCACTTCGCCGCGGAAGAAACCTTTGTCTCCTATTCTCTTCAGCGCTATATCTCCGTTGTCTTTTCTCACCACTTTGCCGAAGTAGTTGTAGCCGCCCACCCAGATGGTATTGTCCTTTGCCCTGTATACCACGGTGATACGTGTGATGCCCGGGGTGTGGATGAGGCGCCATTCCGCATAGTCATAATACAACAGTCCCTCAAAATTGGCCACAAACACATTGCCGTTCTCGTCGGTCTCGATGTCGTAGTTGGTGTTGTTGGCACCATACTCATCAGCAGTGAAATTGCGGATGAAGGGAATGCCCTGACCATAAGCCATGGCGATGAGCATCAGTAGCATGAGGGTGGTCAGCAGTCTTTTCATGGCGATGCCTCCTTTCCACGGTTGCCGGTAAACGACTCATAGGGCACCTCGCGGCCGATGTAGAAATTCCACTCGTCAGCGGTAAGGTCGCGCTTCAGTTTCTTTTTGACGGTTTCCACCATCACGGGCACGGAGATGTTGACGGCGGTGATATTGCCTTTGACATCACCCAGCCAGAAGGTGTTCTTCTTCGAGTCGAAACAGAAATGCATTATCCATTTGTCGGTCTCTACCAGCGTCATCGGGTCTATTTTCTCCTTGTCGGCTATCCAGAGATTCACCTTACCGTCGTAACTGGAAGAGTAGAGCCTGCGGCCGTTCATCTTCATCTTCGAGACGCGTGAACGATGGCCGATGAGTTTTTGTCCCTTTCCATGCTTGTCAAACAGCCAGATGGTGCCGTCGCTCATGCCATAGGCTTCCAAGCCCGTGTTCTTCGATTCGCAGTAGGCGGTCACGTGCCCGCTGACAGGCACTTTCTCCGTGCTGTAGTCGTCAAGGCCCTTCACTAGGTGCATCATGTCTTGGTCGTCGAAGAGCAGGGGCAGTTTTTTCTTGCGCGAACCCATGGTAACGCGGAATGGCAGTTGCCGGGTACCGCTCACAACCTGCTGTTTCAGGTCTACCAGCGCAAGGGCTCTTTCGCCGACGACGAGCATGCTCCGCTCGTTGAGGTCGTGCAGACGCATCGGATGCTCTACGTTGTCGAGCGTAAGGGTCTTCACGGTCTTGAGGTCGTTCTGGATAATGACGAGATGGCCGGTACGGCTCACGGCATAGATACTCCCGGTGGTGGTGTCTACGATGACATCGCGGAAGTCGAACTTACTGTTATTGAAGAGTACGTTTGTCTTCAGCCGGGTTCCCTGTCTCTCGAAGAGGATGATTTCGCCATAGTTGCTGATGGAGATAAGGGTGTTTTCCTGACCCGGCAAGTATTCTATGTTCATCACGGCACCTACGTGTTCCGTCCACAACAGTTTGCTCTGGCTCAAATCCATGAGAGGTTGGAAGACGGCAGGATAGTACACATCGCCTCCAAAGCGCGATGTGTAGAGATAGGAGGCGTAGCCCAGCAGGTTGGCGAGGTCAACATTGCCAGCCTGTAACTGAAGAGAGGAGATGGAGCCTAGCGAACGACCGAGAGCGATGTAACTGAGGGTATCGGCCTTGCGTTTCGAAAACTCTGCCTGTATGCGCTGGTGCTCAGCCAGCAGCCGCTGTTCTTCGGCCAACCGCTGCTGCTCTTCGGCGCGCTCCCGCTGGGTCTCTGCCACCGCCGTGGCTTCGAGGGCCCTTTTCTCTGATGCCACCGCATCGCGCTCTGCCTCGAGGGCGTTCTGCCGTTCGTGCTCCGAGCGCAGTCGCATCTCATTGGCTACTCTTGTCTGCTGGAGGGCTTCCTCACGTTTCTCGTCAGAGATTTCCCTCTGCTCGTTGGCGATGTCCTCCATCTGGGCGCTGACACTTCTCATCACGGTCGACCGCATCTCCTGCTTCTTCATCTCGTCAATCCGCACCTGCAGGTCTTTCACCTTCTTGTGCTCCAAATGCCAGCCGATGAAGCCTCCGGCAGCGATTCCTGCCAGCAGCAATCCTGCGCAAGCCGTTATGATTTGCTTTCTGTCCACGCCGTTGGGAAATTATAGTCGTTTCAAGGCAAGCAACGTGATGTCGTCGCTCTGTTCAGCGTCACCGGTAAAGGCTTTCACGTCGGCCTTCACCGCGTCTATCATCTGCTGACAGCCATCATGGGGGGTATTTTTCAGCAGTGCCTCCAGTCTGCTTTCGCCATATTCATTCAATTCGGTATCCACGGCTTCTGTCACGCCATCGGTATAGAGCATCAGGGTGTCGCCGTGTTCCAGCGTGAAGGTATCTTCCTTGAAACTGATGTCTTCCATGAATCCCGCGATGATGTCACTGCTCATAGGCAGTCGTCTGAGAGTGCCATCGGCCTTCACCACATAGGGTGGGTTGTGACCCGCATTGGAGTAGGTCACCTCGCCCGTCTTGACGTTGTAGATGCCATAGAACACGGTAACGAACATGCTGTTCACCGACTCCTCTACCAACAGGTTGTTGCAGTAGGTGATGCATTCCGAGGGCGACACGCCCCTGATGCCAGTAGCACGGATGAGTGTGCGGCTCACTGCCATGAAAATGGCGGCAGGCACGCCCTTGCCGCTCACGTCGGCGATGACGAAGCCGATGTGGTCGTCGTCGATGCGGAAGAAGTCGTAGAAGTCGCCCCCCACGTCCTTGGCGGCATACATCGAGGCAGCGATGTCGAGTTGGTGGGCATTCTCGGGGAATGGCGGGAAGATGCGTGGCAGGATGGCCTGCTGTATCTCACTCGCCACAGCCAGGTCGCCCTTGATCGACTCCAACTGGATGTGCTCTTTCTGCATCGCCTTGATGTAGGTGATGTGCTCGATGGCTTTCTCGATGGTCACGCTGAGGTCGTCAAGGTCGATGGGTTTCGTAGCAAAGTCGAAGGCACCGTTGTTCATCGCCTGGCGGATGTTGCCCATATCGCCGTAGGCCGACACCATGATGCACTTCAATGCCGGGTTCTGCATCTCGTTGATTTTCGTCAGCAGCGACAATCCATCCATCTCGGGCATGTTGATGTCGCTCAGGATAATGTCGAAGTCCTTTTCCTTGAGAAGCATCGTGAGGGCTTCCAGGCCATTGTGGGCGAAATGGAATTCATATTCTCCTTTTCTGATTTTCCTTCTGAAGTATTGTGTCAACAACAGTTCCAGGTCAAGTTCGTCGTCGACACTAAGAATCTTTACAGGCATATATATATTAGGTTTAACTGATTGCATATCTGATTAATTGGCGAAATTAAGAAAAAAATCCATAATATCCATCAAGTTACGGCAAAAACTGAAATAATGCTTGTTTTTTTCCTCAAAAGTAATGAAAAACCCTGTTTTCTCGACTCATTACCCACATCTTCACACTGGCCTCATTGGTAACAAATTGGCATGAAATACCCTCTGTTGTGCAGAAAAGCACAAATATTTTTGGCTTTTCCTTCTACTTTTTGTAATTTTGTTGACTCAACTAACGCAAATAAGTAAAGATTAAGCCTTGAATAAATAATGGGGAAGCGAAGAAAAAAACAAGCCACCAGCCTCGACGCTGTTAAAGCCATGAGGCGCGGGGGACGTGAAGCCGAGCGCGAACTGTTCGGCCCGGGATTCCATTCCCTCAATCACGTGCACAAGTCGAAGAAGACTTACACAAGGAAGAAAAAACATTCAGGACAAAACCCGATAGACGAATAATACCGTGGAACAGATAGTGAAGCGATAAAACCGTTCCGTTTGTTGCTGTATCACAGCAACCAGCCGTAAATCTGAAGACACGGCATTACCAGATGACCCGTAATCCCCAAGACGTTAAACTCCTCTTTAACTCCTTATAAAAGCAAAAAGAAAATGAAAAAACTACTTCTAATGATGATTGTAGGCATCAGCGCACTCTCCATGTCGGCAGAAAATGTGCTGATGGCATCACCCGATGGCAAACTGCAAGTGACGGTGAGCGAGGTTAATGGCAAAATAGACTATACCGTTGACTACGACGGCAAATCCATGCTCCAGAAATCGGCACTGGGACTGAAGACCAACATCGGCAACTACGAAGACAACCTGACAATAAAAGAGGTGCGCACATCACATGTAGACCACACCTACACGCTCACCCAGTCGAAGGCATCACAGGTGCATGTGGTGGCCAACGAATGGCAAATCGACTGCGTGAATGGCGACGGACTGCGGATGACCATCACCTTCCACATATCCAACAACGACATCGCCTATCGATACACCCTCAGCATTCCCGAGAGAGGCAGGCTCAGAGACAAGCGCTCGGCCGTGGTCACCAGCGAGGCAACAACATTCAACCTGGCAGATGGCACCACCACGTTTCTCTGTCCGCAGATAAAACCGGGCACCGGATGGATGGGCACCAAACCGAGTTATGAGGAGGAGTACAAGCCCGACGTGCCCATGACACAGAAGTCGGCTTTCGGTTGCGGATACACCTTCCCCTGCCTGTTCAAGGTGGGCACGGCAGGATGGGTGCTGGTGAGCGAGACGGGCGTGGGGGGCGACTACTGCGCCTCGCACCTGAGCGACTATCAGCAAGGAAAGGGCTACGGCATTGCCTCGCCCGACCCCAATGAAAACGGGGGCATAGGCAGCGTCAATGCAGCCATTCCCCTGCCCGGCAGCACCCCTTGGCGCACCATCACCGTGGGCTCTTCGCTGAAACCCATCGTAGAGACAACCATCCCCTTCGATGTGGTTGAACCACGCTATGAACCAAGTCAAGTCTACCAACCAGGACGATACACATGGAGTTGGCTTATCTGGCAAGACAACTCCTGCAACTACGACGACCAGGTGCAGTTTGTCGACCTCGCCGCCACCATGGGCTATGAGTATGTGCTCGTGGATGCCCTCTGGGACACCCAGATAGGAAGGGAAAAGATGGAGCAGCTGTCGAAGTATGCACAACAGAAAGGCGTCGCCCTGATGCTATGGTACAACTCCAACGGTGTGGCCAACGATGCGCCACAAGGTCCCAAAAACTGTCTCAACACCTCCATCGCCCGCAACAAGGAGATGGCATGGATGAAACGCATTGGTGTGAAAGGCATCAAGGTCGACTTCTTCGGCGGCGACAAACAAGAGACCATGCGACTCTACGAAGATATCCTCGCCGACGCCAACCGCTATGGCATTCAGGTCATCTTCCACGGATGCACCCTGCCGCGCGGATGGGAAAGGATGTATCCCAACTATGTGGCGAGCGAAGCGGTGCTGGCATCAGAAAACGTGTTCTTCAGCGACTACCACGCCAAGCAAGAGGCTAAGCAACTCACCATGCACCCCTTCTCACGCAATGCCGTGGCTGCCATGGACTGGGGTGGCACCATCATGAACAAATATCTCTCCCGCGACAACAAGAGCCGCCATGCGCGCACCACCACCGACGTGTTCGAAATCGCCGCAGCCATCGTCAACCAGACGAGCATACAGTGCATCGCCATCTACCCCAACAACCTCAGCGAACTGCCCCAAAGCGAACTCGACTTGCTCAAGCGTATTCCCACGACATGGGACGAGACGGTGTTCATCGACGGCTACCCCATGCAATATGTGCTGCTCGCCCGACGACATGGGAATGAGTGGTGGATAGCCGGACTCAATGCCGGAGATGCTCCCCTCACGCTCAACGTCGACCTGCCCATGCTCGCAGGCAAAACGGCAGAGTGCTTCACCGACAAGAAGGCCGCTCCAGGCGAATTTCCCGATATGCAGGCCAGTGTGCTTAAAGTCAACAAGAAGGGGAAAGCCAAAATCACCCTGCAGCCCAATGGCGGCACGCTGCTCATAGGCCAATGATTTCAAGAGTAAGATTTGACTATGCACTACACCACCATACATCAAAAGGCAAAGGCGACCCTGCTCATGGGGTTGCTCCTTGCATTGTCGCTCGGGTCATGCCACGACTCCCCCAAGCCCACGGCCTCTGAGGATGTCTCCATCACCGCCAACGACCCTGTAGACACGCTCCAGCAACTGGTGTCGAAAATCCAGAAATGCTCGCGCCTCTACACCTCGTCGTTCAAAGTGCACCGCATCATCACCCACAGCGACCAACTGAAACTCAAGGGAAGCATCCTCAGCAAGGAGTTCAGCATCAATATCCCTGCCGGCGACCGCAAGGTGGCCATCCCCATCGATGCCACACTGAAGGGTTTCATCGACTTCAGTAAGTTTTCCGACCAGAACGTCATCTTCGAAGGCGACAAAGTGGAGGTCATCCTCCCCGACCCTGAGGTGGAACTCACCAGCACGAAGATTGCCCACGAACAGGTCAACGCACAGGTGTCGTGGTTCCGCTCCGACTTCACCGACGAGGAACTGAGCTACTATGAGAAAAAGGGGCGCGAGAGCATCATCGCCTCTGTGCCTGAGATGCAGGTGGTGGAGCGTTCGCGCGCCAGTGCCGCCCACATCCTCATCCCTCTCATCAGCCAACTGGGATTCGATAAAGACAACATCATCATCACTTTCAGGAAAGACCTCAACGCCAGAACCCTAAAAATCATCTCCGAATAACACGCCGCATGAAAGACCAACAATTCAAAGAAAACCAGGTGGCACGCCTCATCCTCACGGCGCTCACCATCATCGCCTTCGTGGTGATGGTGATCACCCTCACGGTCAAGGGGACGACAAACGAGGTGGAACTGGCCCCCGACAACAAAAAGATAGAAGTCACGCCGATTCAGATAACATCGGTGAAGGAGATTGGACAATGGGAATTCCTGAGCGTGAGCGACGAGGAACTGGTCGACTCTATGGAGTCACGCATCTTCGGACAGCCCAAGAAAATCGTGCGCATCTATTATGGCACGCTGCGACTGGGCGTTGACCTTTCCAAACTGCAAGACGACGACGTGGTGCTCCGTGGCGACACAGTCGACGTGACGCTGCCAGCCATCTCGCTCCTCGACAACGATTTCATCGACGAGGCGAAGACCAAGTCGTTCTATGAGACGGGCACATGGCCACAGTCTACCCGTGCCGCCCTCTTCCAGAAAGCCAAGAAGCAGATGCTCGCACGATGCATGACACGCGAGAACGTTCACATCGCACAATACAATGCCGTAGAGGAAATCACCAGGGTGTTCAAGGCGATGGGATTCGAATACGTCGACGTGCACTTTTAGAACAACCGAAAAACAATGGATACAATCAATAATATTATAGGCGACATCAGTTCGTTTCTCTGGGGGTGGCCCATGGTCATCATGCTCTTGGGCACTCACCTCTACCTCACTTTCATTCTGAAATTCCCCCAACGCAAGTTGCTGAAGGCCATCAAACTCTCAGTGACCCCCGACAAGAACTCCAGCGGCGACGTGTCGCAGTTTGGCGCCCTTGCCACCGCCCTCGCTGCCACCATCGGCACGGGAAATATCGTGGGTGTGGCCACTGCCATCGCCATCGGTGGTCCGGGCGCGGTGTTATGGTGCTGGCTCACCGGTGTCTTCGGCATCGCCACGAAATATTCCGAGGGTCTCCTCGCCATCAAATACCGGGTGAAGACCTCATCGGGCAAGATGCTTGGCGGACCAATGTATGCCCTTGAGCGTGGACTGGGATGGAAGAAGATGGCCATGCTCTTTGCCCTCTTCACCGCCCTCGCCTCCTTCGGCATCGGCAGCACGGTGCAGGCCAACGCCATCTCCACCATCACTCACGATTCCTATGCCGTGGCTCCATGGCTGATGGGTGCCATCATCTGTGCCCTCACTGCCGTGGTCATCATCGGCGGCGTGAAATCCATCGCAAAGGTTTGTGGGGCTTTGGTGCCTTTCATGGCTGTCTTCTATGTCCTGGGGTGCATCTACATCCTCTTCGTCAACGGACAGTATGTGTGGCCAGCCATCAAACTCATCGTGGAGTCGGCATTCAATCCTGCCGCGGCAGGGGGTGGCTTTGCGGGCACTACCGTCATCATGGCGGCACGCTATGGCATCGCCCGCGGACTCTTCTCCAATGAGTCGGGACTGGGTTCGGCGCCCATCGTGGCGGCAGCGGCGCAGACGCGAAACCCTGTCAGGCAGGCGCTCGTCTCCAGTTCGGGCACGTTCTGGGACACGGTGGTGATTTGTGCCATGACCGGCCTGGTCATCGTGAGCAGCATCATCGCGCATCCCGACATCTGCTTCGACGACGGCGCAGCGCTTACCAAGGCGGCATTCAGCAAGATTCCATACATCGGCACACCGTTGCTCAACATCGGTCTGGTGACCTTTGCCTTCAGCACCATCCTCGGCTGGTGCTATTATGGCGAGCGGGCAGTGGAATACCTGCGCGGACAACGGTGGGTGATGGTCTACCGCATCTGCTATATCGTTGCCGTGTACCTCGGCAGCATCGTCAGCCTGTCGCTGGTCTGGAACCTTGCCGACTGCATGAACGCGCTCATGGCCATCCCCAATCTCCTATCCCTCCTCTTCCTCAGCCGAGTGCTCAAGCACGAAACAAAAAAATACCTATGGAGCGGAAACCTCGACCATTACATGGAAGAGGAATTGGTAGAAGAGAATGCAAAGGAATAAAACGGAGAGGAATAGAAAAGAATAGAACGGAATAAAACAGAATAAAACGGAAAAAACAGAATAGAAGCCCAAAATAAATCTCCAATTTTCTAATTTTCTATTTTTAATTTTTAATTTTTCATCTTTAATCTTTAATCTATTCAATGGATTCTTTCACAACCCAATCGGGGAAAACGCTGCAAATAACCCCTATCAAACATGGCAGCATGGAAATCAATTTCGACGGTCGCATCATCCAGGTCGACCCTGTTATCGACGGCACACCGCCTACGACCGACTATACGAAGATGGCCAAAGCCGATGTCATCCTCATCACTCACGACCACTACGACCACTATGATGAGCAAGCGGTCAGCGACTTGTGCAAGGAGTCTACCGTCATCATCACCAACCAACTCACTGCCGCGGCACTAGGCGATGGCGAGGTGATGTATAATGGCGACTCTCTGCAGGTGTTCGATGACTTGAAAATCGATGCGGTGGCTGCCTACAACACCACTCCCGGACACACGCAGTTTCATCCCAAGGGTCGCGACAATGGCTTCATTCTCACCGCCGACGGTCTGCGCATCTATATCGCTGGCGACACCGAGGACATCGAAGAGATGAAGGAGGTTGCCGACATCGACATCGCCTTCATGCCGTGCAATCAACCCTACACCATGACGCCCGCCCAACTGCGCCACGCTGCCGAAATGGTGCGTCCCCGTGTACTCTATCCCTACCACTACGGCGATACCGACCCCAACGCCATCATCGAAGCGTTGGAGGGACTGGATATCGACGTAAGGATAAGGAATTTCCAGTAACCCAAAGGTTACCCTACAGCATCGTCACCTGCGATGTTGTCGAGTTTTTCTTCTCCTGCAGGCGAAGACGGAAGACCTTCGCCTGTGGATGCCGGTGTAGCCTCATCGGCAACGGGTGCCGGGGCAGCCGCCTCGGCATCGGCATTGCTAAGGGTCTTCGAGGGGTTGAGATGGCGCTTGCGCGGCACCTTCTGTTTCTCCAAGGCACGCACCTCAAAGGGCAGGTCATCCACTTCCTCTGCCTTAATCACCACTTTCATCCCCTCAAAGGCATAGTGCTCGGCCAGGTCGATGATGTCGGCATCACGCAGGCGGATACACCCCTCCGAAGCACGTCCGGGCACACTCTCCGCATTGTTGGTACTGCCATGGATGCCAATGCCACTGTGGCCGGTCTTCAGACGCAGGAAATAGTCGCCATACGACTTGATGCTCCCACGGCCGTCGCCGAAGTCATGCTCCCAGGTAGAGGCATCCTTGATTTCAGTGATGCTGAAGGGGTCGTCCATCGTGCAATGGGGCGTGCGCATGTCGCCGCTCTCCGTCTTCTGTCCTTTCTTCAACGAGAAGCAGGCGTCGTAGCGGGCCACCATCACCGTGTCGCCGTCCACTGCCTCATACACATAGAGGTAATAGTCTTTCTTCGACATCACGATGAAGCAGTTCTTCTTCTCCTTCACCATTTCGGGATGGCTGATACTCTCGTCGCCGACGATCCTGATGGCCTTCTTGCCATAGTCATCCACCACGGTCTCTTTCACCTCATCGCCCGAATACGACAGTCCTCCCTCAGGTGCCGCCGTCTCCGTGGCATCCTGAGTGGCGCCACCATGACCACAAGCACCCAACAGTCCCACCAGGCAAAAGGCGGCACCACAAGCAAAATATAAAAAACTCTTCTTTCGCATCATCTTCATTTGGCCAAGGACAGGAATCATTTTTAATTTTTCATTTTTCATCTTTCATCTTTCGGGCACAGTCCGAAATCACTCCCACTCTATCGTTGATGGCGGCTTCGAGGAGATATCATAGCACACGCGGTTCACGCCACGCACCTTGTTGATAATCTCATTCGATACCTTCGCCATGAAGTCGTAGGGCAGATGTGCCCAGTCGGCAGTCATCGCGTCGGTACTGGTCACGGCGCGCAGTGCCACGGGGTGCTCATAGGTGCGCTCGTCGCCCATCACTCCCACGCTGCGCACGGTAGAGAGGAGCACGGCACCAGCCTGCCATATCTTGTCGTAGAGCAACTCACCGTCCTCACACACATACTGCAACATCGACTCGATGTAGATATCATCGGCATCCTGCAGTATACGCACCTTCTCAGGCGTGATGTCGCCCAGGATACGCACTGCCAGTCCGGGACCGGGGAACGGGTGGCGCTTAATCAGCCGCTCGGGCATCTCCAACTGATACCCTACCCTTCTCACCTCGTCCTTGAACAGCCATTTCAAGGGCTCACAGAGTTGCAGGTGCATCTCCTTGGGCAGACCGCCCACGTTGTGGTGGCTCTTGATGACCATACCCGTGATGCTCAGGCTCTCGATGCGGTCGGGATAGATGGTGCCCTGGGCGAGCCAACGGGCATCGGTAATCTTCTTCGCCTCGGCATTAAACACCTCCACGAAGTCGCGGCCGATAATCTTGCGTTTCTGCTCGGGGTCGGTCACGCCCTTCAGGTCGTTGAAGAACTTCTCACTGGCATCCACGCCAATGACGTTCAGCCCCAGTCCCTGATAGGCGTCCATCACCTTCTGGAATTCGTTCTTGCGCAACATGCCATGGTCTACGAAGATACAGGTGAGGTTCTTGCCGATGGCACGGTTCAACAGGGTGGCACACACCGAGGAGTCGACACCGCCACTCAGTCCGAGAATCACACGGTCGTTGCCCAACTGCTCCTTCAGTTCTGCCACAGTGGTCTCCACAAACGATGCCGGACTCCACTCCTGACGGCTGCCGCAGATGTCGACGACGAAGTTGCGAAGCAATTGTTTGCCCTGCGTGGTGTGGAACACCTCGGGATGGAACTGCACTGCCCACAGCGGATTCTTGTCGCTGGCGTATGCCGCAAACTCCACATCGGCAGTCGAGGCGATGACATGACAGTCGGCTGGCAGGGCGGTGATGGTGTCGCCATGACTCATCCACACCTGTGAGTTGGGCTCAAACCCCTTGAAGAGGGGGTTATTGGCATCAAACGTCTGCAGGTTGGCACGTCCATACTCCCGGGTGTTGGTGCGCTCCACCTTTCCCCCGTTGGAGTGAGAGATAAACTGCGCGCCATAGCAGATGCCGAGCACTGGCAGGCGTCCCACAAACTGGCTGAGGTCTACGCGGAAAGCCTCTGGGTCGTGCACCGAATAGGGCGACCCACTGAGTATCACGCCGATGACCGACGGGTCGTCGACCGGGAACTTGTTATAGGGAATAATCTCACAAAACGTGTCGAGTTCGCGCACCCTTCGCCCAATCAACTGGGTGGTTTGCGACCCAAAGTCGAGAATAATAATCTTTTGCTGCATATCTTATACTATTTTGAATTTTCTGATTCTGGTTTTGTGTACTGAGAATAAAACTGAATTTCTCTTTTAACTCCTCTTCAACTCTCCTTCAAAATCGCTTGCCTTTTCCAGAGAATCCACTTTTCCTACATCCAGCATCCTCAGTCTGTCTTGCACCACTCCTCTTATCACCATCCTGTCGCATACCGACAGGTAGAAATCGATGATGCCGAAACGAGGGGGCCACTCCTCCATGAGCCGCAACAGCGACGGCGCCACCACATGAATGCCCGAGAACGCCAGCCGCCGGCAGTCTTCCACCCGAAGTGTGGCGTAGGGCGACTTCACCTCGCCCGTCTTCACATTGGTCCATCCCACCAACCGCATATTGTCGTCGAAGAGCAGATACCTGCTCGTCTCCCGTTCGCTCACGAGCAACGTGGCATCGCTGTCGGCGGCATCGTAGAGCGCGCACAGGTCGGCATTGCTCAGGATATCTACATTATGCACGAGCACGCGACTGTCGGCATCCAGCAGCGGTGCAGCCTTCTTCAGTCCACCGCCTGTCTCCAACAACTGCTCGCGCTCGTCGGAGACGAGAAACTGCATCCCTTCCACGGGATGGCTCTCCAGATACTCAATTATCTGGTCGGGGAAATGGTGCACATTCACCACCACGCGCTCGAAACCGGCCTGTCGGAGCCGTTCCACCACATGACCTATCAGCGGCTCTCCCCCCACAGGCACCAGGGCCTTGGGCATAGTGTCGGTGAGAGGGCGCAGACGCGTGCCAAGTCCGGCGGCGAAAATCATGGCTTGTCTCATGCTTTTGGAGAGTTTTTTTTACTATTGATTCTTCAAGAACTATCGAAACTATCGATTCTATAGGAACTATCGATTCTATAGGAACTATTGATTCTATAGGAACTATGTAGTAGCCCCGACGGCAGGCAACACGCTATGGATATCCTGCTCCCGGTGGCAAACCCGCACTTCTATGCCAAACTTCTCATGGATATGCTCGGCCAGGTGCTGCGCCGAATAGACACTGCGATGCTGACCGCCCGTGCACCCGAAAGAGAACATCAGGCTGGTAAACCCTCGCTGGATATAGCGTGCCACATGGGCATCGGCCAACCGATACACGCTGTCGAGGAAGGTGAGTATCTCACCGTCGTCCTCCAGAAAACGTATCACGGGCTCGTCGAGACCAGTGAGTTTTTTGTAGGGCTCATAACGCCCGGGATTGTGCGTACTGCGGCAGTCGAAGACATACCCTCCGCCGTTTCCCGACTCATCTTCGGGAATCCCCTTGCGGTAGGAGAAACTGTAGACCCTGACCACCAGCGGCCCCTTGCCGTCGTATTTCGAGAACGTGGCGGGACCATCGGCTTGGTGGGCGTTGTAGACGTTGCTCTCCGTGGTGCGCAGACCGTCGGTGCGTACCGCCGGTTCTCCTTCTTGAGGCACGGCAAACTGTGGCAGTGCTGTAAGACGGCGGAGCATATCCATCAGATAGGGATAGGGGAAGGCATCCGAGGCAACCAGACTGCGGAGGTTATCCATGGCAGGCGGTATCGACTCGATGAAATGGCGCTTCCGCTCGAAGTATCCCCTGAACCCATAGGCACCGAGCACCTGGAGGGTGCGGAAGAGGACGAAGAGCGAGAGGCGCTGCACGAAATGATGCTTCGACGGCACCTCGGTGAAGGTCTTCAACGACTCGTAGTATTCGTAGATGAGTTTCCTCCGCAGTTTCTCAGGATATTTGGCGGAAGCCTGCCAGAGGAAAGAGGCGATATCGTAATAGAAAGGCCCCTTCCGTCCGCCCTGGAAGTCGATGAACGAAGGGTTGCCCTCGCTGTCGAGCATCACATTCCGTGCCTGGAAGTCGCGGTACATGAAACTGTCGGTGTGCTCTGCCACCAGGTCTTTGGCAAACAGGCGGAAGTTGGCCTCCAGTTTCAGTTCGTGGAAATCGAGGTCTGTGGGTTTGAGAAAACAGTATTTGAAATAGTTGAGGTCGAACAGCACGTTCTCCTCATTGAACTCCGGTTGGGGGTAACAGTTCTCCCATTCGAGCCCCCGTGCGCCACGTATCTGGAAGTTGGGCAACTGCCTGATGGTCTTCACCAGCAATTGCTGTTCGGTGAGGTTGTAGCGTCCACCGGCATCACGTCCTCCTTTCAGGGCATCGAAGAGGGAGCGGTTGCCAAGGTCTTCCTGCAGATAGCGCAGACCGTCATCGCTGACGGCGAGAACCTTTGGCACAGGCAACTGTCGCTGTTTGAAATGGCGGGCGAGATAGAGAAAGGCGTGGTTCTCGTCGAGGCTCGTCCCCACCACACCGATTACCGTATGCCCCTCGTTGTCGAAGAGACGGTAATACCGACGGTTGCTGCCCGCCCCTTGTAGGGCAACGGTCTGCGCAGGAGCGCAACCTGCATATTGGGTGTATAGTTGTTGCAGTTGCTGCATGTTTGCTGTGTTAATTCCTTATTCGGCAGGGGCATCCTCGGCATTTTCCTTCGCGGCTTGCTCACGTTCCTCCCGTTGTCTCTTCTCCCATTCGTAGCGGCGTTTCGCGTCATACTGCTTCAGCAGCGCGTCGATGAGAAGGATGAGCATGAGAATGCCGAACGACATCCACCACGACTTTGTGATAAACAATAGGGCCGATGACAAAGCAGCGAGTAAAACAATATGTAGAATGGCTTTCTTTTTCATGATTTTTATATCATCTTCATTTGAGGGTGTAAAATTACAAAAAATCGAGCGAAATATAAAAGGAAAGGACACTTTTCTTTTTATTTCCGAGTAACGAGTTGGGCAACATACATAATAACAAGTCCTTACTGTTGCGATGTATCAAATTCCACGTCACACAGATACACAAATAGAAAAAGAATAGTGCGCCTCAACAAAGAAAACAAAAACTTCGTATTTTGTTTGGTATTCCTCTCGGCTTTCACTAATTTGGCTAACGCCGAATATAGGAGGCGCCTCAACAAAGAAAACAAAAAACTTTGTCTTTTGTTTTGCTTTGTCTTCGGCTTTCACTAATTTTGCCGCGGCGCGGCGAAAATAGGATGCGCCTCGGGAACAAAAATAAATTGAAATTTATTTTGTGTTCCTCTCGGCTTTCACTATTTTTGCACGAAGAAAAGAGTTGAGGATGCAGAGTAGCAAATATCTTGTAGCCAACGACCGTGACGCACAATGGGGCCTCACGGTGAGTACCGTTGGCAAAGATGAACTTGACCCAGGTGAGCCCTACCCCACCCGCGGTCATGCTGATGGCTACTATTTCGAGATGGAGAAAGGGCGTGTACTCTACGAATATCAGATGCTTTATCTGGTTGAGGGCGAGGGACTTTTCCGTTCTGCACACCAAAACCTCACCACTATCAAGGCTGGTGATATTTTCCTTCTGTTTCCAGATGAATGGCACTCCTATGGCCCTCTCCCCAATGCCCGATGGAAAAGTTACTGGATAGGTTTCAAAGGAAAGAACATGGACGACCGGGTGACGGAAGGCTTCCTCTCTAAAGAGAAACCCATATACCACGTGGGGTTCTCGTCGAAGATTCTGGAACTATACGACTCGGCACTGCGTGCTGCCAACGAAGAGGCGGCTTACTCACAGCAACTGCTGGCAGGGATAGTGAACCACCTCATCGGTGAGATGTACGCCCTCGAACGGAACATCGTGCTCGCCAAGAACCACTTCCACGTAAAAATGATTGGACAGGCCCGACTGCGCATCCGCGAGACACTGGAGAGCGACTTCACCATACAGATGCTGGCAGAGGAGCTCGGGGTGAGTTACTCCAATTTCAGGAAACTGTTCAAGGAGTATACGGGACTATCGCCGTCTCTCTACCAACAAGACCTGCGACTGCAACGTGCCAAGGAACTGCTCTCCACCACCGACCTCAGTATCAAGGAGATAGCCTATACCCTGAATTTCGATACCCCCGACTACTTCTCGTCAAAATTCCGTGCAAAGACAGGGATGAAACCCAGTGAGTTCAGAAAGCAGGGAAAAGTCGGGCAGACCGACGAGCACCAGTGAGACTAAAGACATAAAAAACACATACTATTTAGAGACTATGACAAGTATTTTAGAAAACCGCGCAGCATTGCGCGAGGAGATTGAGAAGATAGCCGAAGTGGCCGGCTATTTGTGGCAGAACGGTTGGGCAGAGCGCAATGGCGGCAATATCACCGTGAACATCACGGCGTTTGTCGACAAGGGAATACGTGAATTGCCTGCCATCAGTGAGGTGAAGCCTATCGGCGTGACCCTTCCCCACCTCAAAGGCTGCTATTTCTATTGCAAGGGAACCGGCAAGCGCATGCGCGACCTTGCCCGCCAGCCCATGCGCAACGGCAGCGTCATCCGCATCCTCGACGACTGCTCGAGTTACGTGATTATCGCCGACGAGGCCGTGATGCCCACCAGTGAGTTGCCCTCGCATCTCACCGTTCACAATCATCTGATAGAGAAAGGCTCACCCTATACCGCCACCGTCCACACCCACCCCATCGAGTTGGTGGCCATGAGTCATTCGAAGAAGTTTTTGGAGAAAGACGTGCTGACCAATATCCTTTGGAGCATGATACCCGAGACGAAGGCGTTCTGTCCGCTGGGACTCGGCATCATTCCCTATCAGTTGCCAGGCAGTGTGGAACTTGCTGATGCCACCTTGCGCGAACTCGACGACTACGATGTGGTGTTGTGGGAGAAGCACGGTGTGTTCGCCCAAGGGCTTGACGTGATGGACGCCTTCGACCAAATAGATGTGCTCTCGAAGAGTGCCAAGATTTATATCAATGCCCGTTGCATGGGTTTTGAGCCCGAGGGAATGTCGCAAGAGCAATTGAAAGAAATGTCGGCAGCCTTCAATCTGCCGAAATAAAGTGAAAATAAAGCCGCCTTGACAAGATGGCAAGTGTTCAATTATAATTTTTAAAATAAAAAAGTATGAAAAAGTTTTTTGTATCATTGTTTGTGGCTATGCTCTGCATGGGCGCACAGGCTCAGGAGAAAGGTGATGTTGCTATCGGTTTACGCAGTGGTGTTAATATCACAAAAATAACAATTGAAGGATTAGATATAGAAGAGAGTGAAACAAACTTTGGCATTGGCGCATTCGGCCAGTACAGTCTGACAGACCACTGGCGTCTTGAACTGGAAGGCATCTACCATCCCATGAAGGACCATGTTTCCGACATCACAGTAGGACTGAATGTGCACTACCTGTTCAGCCTTGGCGAGGCAATTAAGATCTATCCTTCGGTGGGTTATGCTTTAGCCTTTGTTCATAGTGAAGCCTATACCGTCACAGGAAAAGGAGGAGCATCACAACAAATCGCTCATGACAGCAAGAATGAAACCGACGGCGGCATTCAAGTCGGTGCTGGCATACAATACAATTTAGGCAGCAACGTCTTCATTGCCGGCGAGTACAAATACCAGCCGGGAATCTTTGGCGACGGTCATGTTATCATGGGTAGCATAGGATTCAGATTCTAAGAATTTAAGCATTCCAAGCACAAAAGATGCAAGGAAGCGCCCGGTAGTACCGAGCATTACAAAAGCAATCCGACTTCCCTAAAGGAGGCCGGATTGCTTTTGTTATTATCACGTATATATCTTCTTCTAATATTCCTCGCCATAGCGCTCTTTGGCTATGCTGTCGAGTGTGCGGCAACGAGTGTTCGGACAACCGATATATCCCACGATAAGCGAGATGAGCAGCAAGACAATCATGCAGTAGGCGGCAACGGTGAATCCCTCGCCGTTCTCGCCATAGATATAGGTGAAGACGAGTCCCCATACAGCCGAGAGACCGCGGACGATGAAGAACATCAGGCCCTGTGCCCCTGCGCGGAACTTGGCAGGGAACAGTTCCGACCCCCACAGCGCATAGAAAATCTGAACCGAACTGCCGTTGTTGATACCCCAGAGGATGGTAAACACCCAGATTCCGGCAATCGTGGAAACCCCGCCTCCGATGATGAGGACCCATGCCGAAAGTGCGGCAGCGAGTCCGAACACATAGAAGAAGCGGTGGGCCACTTTATCGACAAAGAACGAGATGATAAATGTGGTGACTACCACAAATACCCAACTGATACAACTCAGCATGTTTGCCGTCTCGTTGCTCAACCCTCCAGCCGTTTCGTAGATATGGGGCATGAAGAATCCCATGACACTTGCCACCAGATTCCAGGTGAGATAGATGGTGGCAAGGAATGCAACCGTCTTGACGGCTGTCTTGTTGGTGAACAACAGTCGGATGTTTTCTACGATACCGCTCTTGTCCTTGGCTTTTACTGCAGTGAACTCTGCACTCTCCTCCAACTTCCGCTGCAGGTTCCAGGCAATGAATGCCACAATAAACAAAGTAGCGAAAACCACGCGCGAACTGAACACCTCGACAGCAGCCTGTGCGGCATCGGCACCCAAAATGCCATGAGCCAACGACTCTACCGGGGCATAAAGATAACCTCCGGGAGCAAACAGCATGCCGAACAGCAGGATACACATCGGGCCTACCCCCCACGACATCTGCGAGATACAGATATTGCGCCCGCGGTTGTTCACCTCAGAACTCTCCGAGATATACGTCCACGAGGCGGGCACACCAATGCCAACCGATATGCCCGTGATGAGAAATCCGGTCAAGAGCATGGGGAAGTTCATGCTCAGCATGATGACCAGCACGCCCGTCATATAAACCAAGAGGTTGTAAGTAAAAATAAACTTACGTCCGAACTTATCAGCCAGGAATCCGCCGATGATGGCACCGATGGCAGCGCCAAGGGCATTGGCACTCAGCGCATTGAGCCATCCCAGATGCATCTCCGACAGTCCCAGATAGTTCTGCCAAAGCGTAATGCCACTGGCACCCGCCACTATGGCACCCGCATCGAGATAGTTGTTAAGCGACACCGCTAAGGTGCTTCTCAGACTTCCTTTGTTTTTTGCCATGACATACGATTGTTATGGGTTATCGCTTTGAGGTCACCTCTTGCTCATACCGCTGGATGGCAGGGATATACTCCTCGCCCACTGGCACGTTGTTCTTGAGGTTGAAATAATCGAAGACAGCGCCAAACGGCATCGACTTCGCCTCTTCCATCAGCGCGAGACGCTCGAAGAACTGTCCGTTGTCCTCATACTCACGGAGTTTGGCCACTGGCTCGAGCAATGCCTGGAGGATGCACTTCTGTGTGGCGCGAGTGCCGATGATATAGGCACCGATGCGGTTGATGGAGGCATCGAAGTAGTCGAGACCTACATGGGCGCGGTGCAGGCCGTCGGCACGCACGAGTTCCTTGAAGAGGTCGAGGGTCTGGTCGTTCATGACGGTCACGTGGTCGGAGTCCCAACGCACAGGACGGCTCACATGAAGCATCAGTTCGGGCACATACATGAGGAGCGTGGAGACGAAGTCAGACACATTCTCTGTCTGCTCATAGTGTCCGGTGTCGAGGGTATACATCTGCTTGCGGGTGGCACAGTAGGCGGTGTAGAAGTCGTGCGACCCCACCGTATAACTCTCCAGACCGATGCCGAAGAGTTTCGCCTCGAAGCAAGCCTTCATGTCGGGCAAATTCTCCTCCATAATCTCGTCGAGCGAAGCGGCAAGAATCTCACGGTATTTCTTACGGTTCACGGTGAGGTCTTTCGAACCATCGTGCACCCAGATGTTCATGATACAGGGATCGCCCTGCGCCTTTCCCATGGCATCGGCGATGCGACGGCAACGCTTGGTGTGCTCTATCCAGAAGTCGCGAATGCCCTTGTCGGGGTTGGAGAGGGTGAGTTCGCCACTCTTCGGATGGGAGAACGAGGTAGAGTTGAAGTCGAGTTTCATCTTATTCTCCTTGGCCCAGTCCATCCAACTCTTGAAATGTGCCACTTCTACCTCATCGCGGTCGACGAACTTCCCACCGAAGTCGCCGTAAATCTCATGCAGGTTCAGACGGTGATTGCCGGCAATAAGGGTCTTCACAAACTCAATGTCCTGTCTCACCTCGTCGATGTTACGGGCACGTCCAGGGTAGTTGCCGGTGGTCTGGATGCCCCCGGAAAGGGCCTCGTTGCGTTCAAAGCCCACCACATCATCGGTCTGCCAGCAATGCAGCGAAATCTGTTGTTTCTCCAGTTCGGCAATGGCCTTGTCGGTATCCACGCCAATAGCAGCATAACGGTCTTTAGCCACCGCGTATGCTTTTTCTATCCATTCTGCTTTCATATCGTTTTTTGTTATTTGGTTGTTTGGTTGTTTAATTATTAAAAAAAGTCGTTGTGGGTATTACCTCACCACTTCGAGATAGCGGCTGTAGGCGGCGTCCCACTCGTCCTGGTCTTGTGGCACGAAGCGTTTCATCGTGATGCTCCGGGCGATGATGCGCCTCATCTCCCAGATGTCGCCCACGATGCCACTGGCCTTGGCCTGCAACATGATATTGCCGATGGCAGTACCCTCCTGTGGTCCGGCGAGCACCTCCACCCCCAGTGAGTTGGCGGTGAACTGGTCAAGATACTCGTTCAGCGAACCACCGCCGATAATATGCAGGGTGGTGATGGGGAAGTCGGCAAACTCCTTCAGCCATTCAAACACCTGACGGTAGCGGAGAGCAAGGCTGTCGAAGATACAGCGGCAGGTCTCGGCGTAACCCTCTGGCACGTGTTGTCCGGTCTTCTTGCAATAGTCCTTGATGGCCTCCACCATCGACGGCGGATTGGCAAAACAGGGGTCGTCGGGATTGATGACACTCTGAAACGGCGTCACCTTCATCGCCTCGGCCTGCAACTCGGCATGCGACCGCGGCGCGTCGGTCCACTCCTTCCTGCAACGCTCGTAGAGCCACATCCCGCAGATGTTCTTCAGGAAACGGGTGGTGCCCTCTACCCCACCCTCGTTGGTGAAGTTGTAGGCATAACTCTTCTCGTTGATGACAGCCTCCTTCGTCTCTATGCCCATCAAACTCCATGTGCCGCTGCTCAGATAGGCAAAATGCTCGTCGGCGGCGGGCACGGCAGCCACGGCGCTCGCCGTGTCGTGTCCCGCTACGGCTATTACCGGCACCGCTCCCAGACCTGTCATGGCCTGCACCTCAGGGGTGAGCGTGCCCATCACCGTGCCCGGCATCACCATCCTGCCGAAATGCTCGCGAGTGAGTCCCACACTCTGGAGGAGCCGCCCGTCGAGTTCCCGCGTACGGGGGCCGAGCAACTGCGACGTAGAAGCGATGGTATATTCACACACCATCTCGCCGGTGAGCATATAACTAAGAGCATCGGGCACGAAAAGCACCTTCTCTGCGTGTGCCAAAGCACTGTCGCCATTTCGCCGCATGGTATAGAGTTGGAAGAGGGAGTTGAAGTTCATCAACTGAATACCGGTAACGTCATATACCGTTTTCTTGTCGACGCACCGCTCGAAATACTCCTCCATCATCCCCATCGTGTGGGGGTCGCGGTAGGCCAGGGGGTTGCGCAATATCGCCTTGTCCTTGCCCACGCAAACGAAGTCTACCCCCCAGGTGTCGATACCGATAGAGGTGATATCCACATGCCGTTGGGCAACGATTTTCAAACCCTTTATCACCTCGTGATACAGGGCAAAGATATCCCAATAGAAATGTCCTCCCGTTTCGACAAGCACATTATCGAAGCGCGTCAACTCCTCCAGCGTACACGTGTCGTGCGACAGACATCCAAGGATGGTCCGCCCACTGGTAGCGCCAAGGTCCACAGCAAAGAAAAATCGTTTTTCGTCCATGATTTCAAGGTAATATCAACTATATGTAAATTTGTGTTAGTATTATCGCAAAAAGATAAACTATAGAGCAGGTTTAAAGCATTTAGGAACGCAGCATGCCGCGCCCTTTCCGAAAAGGACACTGCAAAATTACCTCAAAATCCCCCACATCACCCCCATTTTTTGATTTTCATCCTAAAAGAATTGACATCAAACACATCACCCCATAGTGTAGAGACGGGATTCTTACCGTCTCATTAGAGGAATGCTGAGCAAATAATACTAATGCTGTGCATTGTTGAGGCTTTCACTAATTTGCCGCAACGCGGCGAATATAGGATGCGCCTTCCATATAACAAGGTCAGAGCAAACGTGGACGAAACCCGCACAAACAATTGCGACAAGAACCAAAATTGGATGGTTTTTCGCATGGAGGTGAGCGGAGCGAACACAAACAATCGCAACTCTGTTGCGTAGGGAATCTCCCCGCGACTCTCTGATGGGTCGCGGATACCTTAGTGACCGAGCGAGCGGATGCGAGCGGTTGCATCCCTTCCCCTGGAGAGGGGAAGGGCCTTGGGATGGGGTTGAAAAATCGTGCAAGCCGAATGCAAACGAAAGTTTACTTTCAGTTTGCTGAGGTGCCGCCGATTTTCACGGGCTTTTGCCCGTAATGCCCCTTCTTAGGACCACAAGAAGGGGTTGGGGTTGTTGTGACCCCCAAGCCAAAGGCTTGGCAAAATTGTTATTCGGGGCTTCATGTTGTATGTTGCCCAATTCGTTACTCGGAAAAGAAAACAAAAACTTCGTCTTTTGTTTGGTTTTCCTCTCGGCTTTCACTAATTTGCCGCAACGCGGCGAATATAGGATGCGCCTCGGGAATACAAACAAAAACTTCGTCTTTTGTTTGGTATTCCTCTCGGCTTTCACTATATTTGCAAATCAAACAACCAACCCTTGTATAATCTCAAACATTCAACCCTTAAACCACAAACCCAAGAAAAAAAACGATACGAATATGAAAAAGATTCTCCTCTGCCTCTTGGCAATGACCACCGCGCTGACACTCTCAGCACAAACCGTGTACGACTTCAAGGTAAAAGACGACCTGGGTCAAGAAGTGCCACTCTCCAACTACAAAGGGAAAGTGCTCCTCATCGTCAACACCGCCACCCGCTGCGGCTTCACACCACAATACAACGAACTGCAAGCCATCTATGAGAAATACCATGCCGAAGGCCTGGAAATCCTCGACTTCCCCTGCAACCAATTCGGCCAACAAGCACCCGGCAGCATACAGGAAATCCACCAGTTCTGTACCGCCAACTTCAACATCGGTTTCCCGCAGTTCGACAAAATCGACGTCAACGGCGCCAACGCCCATCCTCTCTACACCTATCTGAAGTCACAACAAGGCTTTGGCGGTTTCGACACTGCCGACGAACGGGGGAAAATGATGGACGGTATGCTCCGCCGACAAGATGCCGACTACGACAAGAAATCCGACATCAAGTGGAACTTCACCAAATTCCTTGTCAGCCGCGACGGCAGGGTCGTCAAACGCTACGAACCCACCGACAAGATGAGCGACATCGATGCCGACATACAGATAGAGGTGAACCCCGTGCTGAGCAACATCATGGCGCGCCGCTCCGTTCGCAAATACCTCGACAAGCCCGTGGAGCATGAGAAACTCGAGGTCATCGTCAAGGCAGGCATCAACGCGCCGAGCGGGATGAACCGCCAACCCTGGGTCATCCGCGTAGTAGAAGACCAGCAACTCATTGCCAGTGTCAACGAGGTCTACAAACAGGAGAATGCCGAACAAGTGAAGCGTGACAAGGACTTCAAGAACATGTTCCGCAACGCCCCCACCCTCATCTGCGTCTGCACCCCAGCCAATGGCGGTGGTGAACTCGATGCCGGCCTTCTCGGCGAAAACATCATGCTCGCAGCACAGTCGATGGGTCTCGGCACCTGTTGTCTTGGCGGTCCCGTACGCTGGCTCCTTGCCAACGAGAAAGCCCGTTTCTTCCTCCAGCGTCTCGACATCCCCGCCGACTACAAACTCAACTACATCATCGCCATCGGCTACCCCGACGAGCAACCCGCTCCCAAACCCCGCGACGCCTCAAAGGTGAAGTACATCAAGTAACTCTACGAACTCGACCATTTGCACACACCCTCCAGCCCTTATGATTTCAGAAAAAGACTTCGGCCAAACGGCGGCAATCATCGATTACCTCCAACAAGTGCCATACGACGTGACACGCAAGACACTGTATTGCGCTCATGACCTCTACGAGGGATACAACCCTCTCGTAGACGAGAGTTTCAATACGTGCTTCGACAGCAAAGTCTACCACCACTTCGTCTCCACGGGGAAGCAACGGGCTGACGCCAAGGAAAAACTGGCACGCACCCTCCACGACCATGGGGTGTATACCGCGCTCGACGACTTCTTCAAAGACCATGACCAGCAACAGTGTGTGGGCATCATGGGCGGACATGCACAACTGCGCAACGACCCCAACTACCGTGACATCGTATTGCTGAGCAAACGGCTCACGGAACAGGGATTCTGCATGCTCAGCGGAGGAGGACCGGGAGCCATGGAGGCGACACATCTCGGGGCATGGATGGCAGGCAGGTCAGTAAAAGACGTAGACTGGGCACTCCAACTCATGAGCGGGGCGCCATCCTTCAATGACACGGGATGGCTCTCCACGGCTTGGCAGGTGATGGAAAGGTTTCCTCAGGAAAAATACCACAGCCTCGGTATACCCACCTGGCTCTACGGACATGAACCGTCGACTCCCTTTGCCACACATATCGCCAAGTTCTTCGAGAACAGCATCCGTGAGGACAACATCCTCACCCTGGCCTATGGCGGCATCATCTACACACCAGGCAGGGCAGGCACACTACAGGAGATTTTCCAGGACGCCGTGCAGAACCATTACCTCTCGTTGGGACTATCCAGTCCGATGATTTTCATGGGCAAGAAGTTCTGGACAGAGGAAATGCCGGTTTATCCTCTCTTAGAGTCAATGGCCATGACAGGAAAATACCACAATCTCATCCTCTCCATCACCGACGACCCCGAGGAAATAGTAGAACAACTCGAAAACTTCCGCGCCACCCATCAAATGCCACTATCTTCCAAACAATGAATTGTGCTACACACAACATGAAGCCCCGAATAACAATTTTGCCAAGCCTACGGCTTGAAGGGGCCAACGACTCTTCTTCTTTGAGGTCCAAGCCTTCGGCTTGGAGGGTCACAACAACCCCAACCCCTTCTTGTGGTCCTAAGAAGGGGCTTCAACCCCAACCCAAGGCCCTTCCCCTCTCCAGGGGAAGGGATGCAACCGCTCGCATCCACTCGCTCGGTCACTAAGGTATCCGCGACCCATCAAAGAGTCGCGGGGAGATTCCCTACGCAACAGAGTTGCGATTGTTTGTGTTCGCTCCGCTCACCTCAATGCGAAAACTATGAAACAACCTTTGAAGATTTGCAAGATTTACTTTCCCTCGCTTCGCGAACAGTTTAGAGAGGTTGCGTATGCTACACATCCGCGACCGTTGGTTCTGCGCGAAGCGCACTCTAACTATGTTAAAAACACATACGTCAATTTAACTCCTGAAAGATGAAAAAGATATTCCTATTCATATTTGCCATGCTGCTCTTCTTATTGGCATCCCCCTCTTATGCCCAAAACCCTGAAGGACAACAAGACAATCAAGAAGATGCTATCAGCCGATTGATGACCATGATCGGCAACATGACCGATGAGCAGAAGGCCTATGCACTGGCCAATTGGCTCGTGGCTCCTGAACCCTATGTCAACTTGCACGACCATCCCGCATCCTATGTCATTCGTCCCAACCCCAAGCCCGACACACAGCTCAATAACGAATGTGCGGCTTGCTCCTGTGCCTACCTGATGCGGTTCTTCGGAGAGAACGCAAATGGCGTGGCCCTCTACCAGCAACCCACTTTCCCCTGCAAATACAGCGGGGGCGCCTATCCCAAATGTTTCAAGATACTGTTTGAGGAACAACGCCAAAACTACACCACGGCGTATTTCACGGGAACTGTAGATGACCTGAAGAACGCCATCAGTAAGGGAACTCCCGTTATCACCCTGGTCTTCACAGGCAAGACGCTGCATTACGTGCCGGTGGTGGGATACGACGAAACCCACTTCTTCATCCAGGATTCGGTGGAGACGTACAGAAACGTGGCCGACAACGATGCCTACAACGAGTCGGTTGACATCGACCTCTTCGACAGGATGTGGAACATCCCCATAGAATCGTGCCAACGACTCTTTGTAATTGTAAAAAGAATGTAGAAAAAACGAATCCCCTCTCATTGCATCAGTGAGAGGGGACTTTTTATCGGATATCTGGAAGTATACCTATTCAGCAACCAAAGTGAAGGAATCGCCGTTCCACTTCAGCAACTTCTCCGTGACGTCGTAGCCTTCCTCTCCATTGTCAGAATAAAGATTCACCACGATGTCTTTGCCCTCCTTGGGAAGTTCCAGTGCATAGGACGGGAAGTCCTTGTCGAGTGCCACATCAGCCACCACCTTGCAGACATCCTTGTCGGCAGTCATGACGTTGGTCTTCGGGTCATAGTCATAGAACATGAAGGCTGTCTCGGAATCGCTGTTCTCGCTGCCGTTCTCCATGAAGACTCCCACCAGTGAATGGCCGTTTTTACGGTTCCAATAGCACATTTCAGTGATGCGGGGGACTTCTGTCAAAAGAAAGGATCTGATGTAGCCGTTAGTAATAGCACTTTCTACTCTGTATATTTCGTCATCCTCATTGTAAGCCTTGGGGTTGGCAAAGTATTTCAGCATCTTTTTATTGGGCTCATAACTGTCGTACTTGCTGCAGAAAGCCAGGGCAAAGTCCTCGATATTGGCCTTGGCGCCCTTCGGACTGACAGTAATGGGCGCATTCTGCCAGTTGCTTACTATGGCACTGAGTCCCTCTGGCGAAGCATCATCCTCACCATCGGCCTCACTTTCGGTCTGTGCCTCTGCCGATGCCGCCTCCGTCTCATCGGCTTTAGACTCACCAGGTGCGTTCTCACCTTCGCTGGCCGACTTGCCACAACCTGTCAGCATGGCCACACACATGATGGCCACCATGACCATCCACTTGTCAAATCTCCTCAAAATTTTCATTGTAGTTTTTGTTTTTGAATATGGTTAATAAAAACTGTCTCCGTGGTTGATTGCGAAAGATTGTTTGAAAACTGCCACAAATATAACGAAAAAACAGTGAAACGGAAGAAAAAAAGAAGAAAAAAACACAACATTTGCACAAGAAACGATATCTACCATAGCCCATGCCATCTACAAATGCCTTATCGTCACGCTGAAGATTCCCGGTGAGGAGTCGTCACGAAAGATATTCCTTGCAGAAGTTAGAGACATATTCTTTCAGTTCAGGTGCATCCAGAATCTTGATGTGGTTGGCGAGTCCCATATAGAACCGTCCCACACCTTCCAGTTGAAATACATCCGTGTCGAAGTACCATATGTTTTCATCTCCTTTGTGGGGTTTGACATCGTTTTTAGCCCGTGGGAACTCCTCTATCAGCAAGTTCTTGGCCATCAAGTCCATCTGCAGGGAAACATGAATGGGCTTGTCGCCCGTCATGTGGAAGACATCCACCTCTATCTTCTCATGTGAAGCCGGATATTTCCATGGCTCGTCCTCCTTAATCTCCACATATCCTATTCTGTTGATGTTGAACACCCGCGTGATGAATTTCTTTCTGTCATAGCATATCACCAGTCCGTCTTCAGGGAGCACGTCGTAGGCCTCCACAAAGCGGTCGGAGACCTTCCCGCTGTTCGACGAGGCATAGTTGTGCAGCACTACACATTTCTTCTGGGTCTGGGCATGTTGCAACAAGGACAGTGCAGCCGCCTTGTCTTCGTCGGTGAACACCTTACGCGCCAGCAGTTCCTTACGCACCCTTTCAGGCATTTCCCTCGACTCCGCATTCACCCTGAGGTAGGCTGTACTGTTGAGTTCCACTACACGATAGGGATGCGGTTCCACATGAATAGCCACCACCGTGTTGTCGTATAACGGTTCGATGCGGAGATAGGGCAGCGTGTCGATACCGAAGTGCTTCTTCGCCGTATCCTGCACGTAACGCAAATAGGAATCCATCGTTTGGAGGTTCAGGTATTTCATGTCATTTTCAATTCCCACAACCGTTCCCTGGTCATTCACACCGAGATAGAGCGTGCCGCCCGTCGTTGAGTTGAGGAAGGCACACACCCCTTTCAGCACGTTCAGGTTCTGGGCATACTCATCAGGCTGCATACGGTTGTTGGAAGGATAGACCATCGAGGTCTTGAACTCCTGTGTGCCGCTCTCTATGCCGAGGTATATACCACCGTCGGCCTCGAGGTCGGCATCATTCTCCGTTTCTATGGAGAGCGTCTTGATGATTTCCCGGCGTATCACGTTGAGGGTGGCTTCCGAGAGAGTTCCTTGCATCGTGTTGGCCGTCTGCACGAGTTGGGCAAGTCTTGACAGCATGGGTTGTTTCTCCTTGAACGAGTGGATGGCGTCGGACAGTTTTTCAGAATTATCTTTCTTGCCGTATTCCTTCAGGATTTCGATGACCGACAAGCGGATGAGCGTCGGTGTGGCATCGGCATATTCCTTTTGGGGTTTCAATTGTATGGAGGCCATGCTTTCTTTCTTGACAAACTGTATCAAGGCGCGGAGATAGGTTCTGGCAAAGCGGATATACGACGAGGATATCGTGTCGCCCACCAGTTCTGCCATCACATTGGCTATGGAGAGGAAGCGGATACGGTCGGATGGTTTGAGCAGGGTTTTCTGGTGTTCGAACATCTGGCTGGTCAACAGGCGGAGGATGGTGGGGCTGAGTTCGCCCGTTTCCTCTTCCTCCTTCTTGTAGTTGGGAACCACGGTGTCGGTGGCAAAGGCCTGGATGCATTTGTGGCGGGCGGACATCTCGTCGAAGGTTTCGTCTGTGTCATCCTCTATCCTTGCGTCTATCTTTCCATATTTCGCACCTTTTCCATAATTCCTCACCGAGAGGAGGGCGAAATCACCGCGCCCGTACTTGCCTGTATTAGCCGTGTAGAAGGCGACGCCGAACTCATTGATCCATCCATAGTAGCCCGTATTCTCATCAATCAACTTGCAAAGGAAGGAGTTTTCTTCTTCCGCGAAAGACTTGGTGTCCTGCACGAAGAAATCGACCAGTTGGTCTTCGATGTTGAACACACCCTTCACGACGTCCTTGATGGTGGCTTTCAGGTAGTCTCCCACATGGAAATCTTCATGAAGCGTACTGGTGTAGTAGTAGACAAGGCTTGTCCTCTCGAACTTGATGACGCCTATGACCGGTTTGTATGCCGGGTCGATGGTAGTTACATACATCGTGCCTGCGCGGTCGATAGAATCAATTCTGATGATGGCCTCGTCTCCATCATAATATCTTTTCAGCGGTGCTTTCGGAGCCATGTCCAGCACATTTCCCTGGAGGGTGATAAACGCATTGGTGAACTCATCCACATCCACCGGGTTGTTTTCCAGACTCTGCTTCAACTTTTCGGAAGAAGATGTCCGCAGTGCCACTCCAATGCCGGTGTCGAGCGAAGTTGACCCATTCTTGAGCAGTTTCTTCGACTCCTGCTGCGACGAGCAGGTAAGCAGCAAGCCTGTGGATGTGAGCAGGGCCGTTCCGTATTTCGAGAATACCAACGGTTTCGTGACGGGGGTGTCGAACCTCGCCAGGTTGCTGGAGTTGTAGGCGAACATGTCTTTCCCAATATCCTTCAAGTCGTTCCATCCGAATCCGAGAGCCGTGACTTTCTCATGGCGAAGCCGTTCGAAAGAAGCCTTGATGATGTTGTCAGACCAACGGGGTGTCAAGGTACGCAGTTCACCCATGAAGGCAATGTAGGCGGGAAGGGAAAGCGGATGGTCTCCGTCGGCCAAGAGGTATGTGGCCAAAAGGCTGACATGGAACAGCATTGTCTTTCTATCCTCGTCTTCCCCGTATAGCGGACGCGTGGAAATCGTGCCCAACAAGTCTTCCACACGCTGTCTCATCAGGTCGATGGTGATGGTGTAGAAAGAGTCCTTGGTCTTGTTGGTGGCACAGTCTCTCAAGTATTCCTGCAACTTGGCGAAGTTGTCGTCAATATACTCTTTTCTCAAATCCAGCCAAAATGGGGTTTTTCCTTCTCCGTTCATTTGCTCTGTCTTTCTTAGTAAGGGATATGGTCAGTATGCATAACGCAAGTGCAAAAATAGTGATTTTCCCTCAATATGCAGTGCAATTGTTTTGATATTTATTGCACTTTTTGGTTTCAGTGGCATCATTTTATCTGGCAACTATATTGGCGCAGATATTAAATCCATGTCAGTTTTCTCCAATCCATGTCAGTTTTCTCCAAAGCCCTTCTAATGGTCCACGAGGATGGCTGGCGAACCAATAACGGGCGAAGAGATACTGGACAACAACCATCGAGAGGCCTACAAGGACAGCATAGGTGATGCCTAAACGATGATAACAGGCAAGCCCATAGCCGCAGAAGATGAAGCAGCCGATGATGGACTGGAGCAGATAATTGGTAAGACTCATGCGACCAAAAATGCAGAGATGGTGGAGCACCCGGCGAACGCCATCGAAAGCATACCATGCAGAAACTATTGCCGAAACTATCATCAGCAGGATGATGAAATTGTAGATGGGCTTAAGCCATGACTCCAGTTCGCCGAAATCCACAAAACTCAATGCAACGACGATGAAGGCTGAACAAACTAGGACGCCATGCCATATCTTCAGATGATGCCCCTCGTTATAGAACAGCCTCTCGCGCCCCAACTGCATGCCAAGGATGAAGAGGCAGAGCAACTGCGTCAGTCGTCCGCTGAAGACATTGAACCGTAGATTCACCTCAAACCCATATCGCAGGTTGGTGAGTGTGTTCTCCCAAAACGTACCATGCTCATGAGCGGAGTTGATCTTACCATACATTTCCCATAAAGTGCTGTGGTCGATCGTGGTGCCCGTCAACAAGCAGAAGAGTTCTACGGGCTGGATGACCAGCAAGGCGATAATGCACCACACCCACTTCGACGGCAAATAACTGATGGGGATGAGCAGCATGCCATAACAGGCATAGAGCATCAGGATATCACCATCGTAGAAAGCCACGTTGACGATGCCAAACATGAACAGCAGGCACATACGCCAGGCAAAGCGACCAGAGAAATTCTTTCCTTTCTGCTGCTGGTTGTCGTTCATGATAAAGAAACTCAGTCCGAAGAGCATGGCGAAGATGCCATACATCTTACCGGAGAGCAGCCATGCCAGCACATTGGCCACCGTTTGGTCACTTGCCAGCGCATGGTCTATAGGCTCCTGAGTGAAGATATTGAAGTGCTCCACGGAGTGATACAGGATGATGCCGGCCACGGCGATGCCTCTCAGGGCATCGGCCACATCGATTCGGGTATTGGGCAGTTTGCGGGTTTTATACATAGTCTTTACTTTTTTAGTTCCATTTCATAACCTTTCCATTCCTCACCGTCTATCATATAGGCATCCGTTCCGCTGATGCGGAAACCGACGGATTTGTAACATTCCACTGCGGATTTATTGTCGCAAAACACGCCGAGTGTGATGCGGTTGGCTCCCAATTCCTGTTGAGCATAATCGATGGCGAGACAAAGCATTTGCTTGCCATAGCCCTTGCCACGTTTCGAGTCGTCAACTATCACAAAGCCGAAGCGGATGACGCTTTTGTCCTCTGATGGATGTCTCAACAAAATATGACCTACAATCTCCTCTCCAACAACAGCCGTAAGAGGATACATGTTATCTCCTTTGTATTGCTTCATCATCTCCTCGGGCTGGGCGGGGAAATCCTCATATCTGTCTGCACTCCAGAATCGGAACGTATGCATGTCCTTGCACCAACTTAGAATCTTCACGGCATCATTGGGATTGAATGGTCGGAGTTTCATTTCGTTCATCTTGCAGTGTTGATAGTCTTTTGCAGTTCATCCAGGAAATGTGCGGCATGTCCGCCGTCCATCTGTACATGATGGAATTGGAAAGAGACAGGCAGAGTAGTTTTAAACAGCCTTTTTCGATATTTGCCCCACATCACCATAGGATTGCAGAACTGATCAGTATATTGGTTGACAATGCAATCCAGTTCTGTCTGTATCATGGCAGATGTGCCAACAACCATATAGTCATCGAGAAAAGTACTCTGGCTTTCTCGTGCTGCATATGTGGTCAGTTTATGGTAATCGTGACAAAACTGTTGCAAATTGTCTGTGTAGGGAATGTCGCAAGAATTAATGCCACCTTTGCTGTTCTCCACGATGACGTTGACGGCAAGTTTGTCGTAATGAAACAGTTTTCCCTTCTCAGGCAGCACATAGAACTCCCTGATGCCGCAGGCCGCCTTTCCTATGCACCAACACAGGAGCACATTGAACTTAACCCCTTCCTTTCTACCCATCTTCACGATATGGCTCACATCCAAGGTCTTCACCAATGTTACCATCGGCATGGGCGATGACATCCATAAACTGAAAGCATTTGCACGGATACTTTCCTGAGGATTGATTTCTTGTTTCATCTCTTTGTCAAAATCAATAATGACCTTTTTGCTTTTATCTCTCTTAACTTGGCAATGACTCGGTTTTCTATTTCCATTTTCTCGTCATTGCACGTTTAATCCCAAATGAAATGCCTCCTGCAAAGCGTCAGTATTCCTGATGTCGCCCTTATCCTTGACTCCACGAACCAACACGTGTCCCACATCCTCCAACTTAAAGAAGTTCAGGCATAGCCGATATTGAGCAAGGATACTGTCGAAAAGTTCAGGGAGTGTAGCGGCTCCTACAAGCAGCAACGCCATCTTCTTGAGGCGAAATGTGTCTCTTATAGGATTATGAAAACGGTCGATGACTGCCTTCAGCTGTGCACTCAGTCCGTAGAAATAGACTGGCGAGGCTATCACAAGCATGTCAGCCCGGCTCATCTTTTCATAGATAAGCGACATATCGTCATTCTGTACACAAACATTGGCCTTGTTTTTGAAACAAGCGTTACAACCCATGCAGGGATTGACCTTATAGTCATGAACAGAAACTACTTCGACATGGTGTTTCTGCGAGGCACCCTTGGCGAATGCCTCTACCAGCAGGTCCGTATTGCCGCCCTTTCGCGGGCTGCCTGAAAAAATCAGTATGTTCATATTACTGTGATACCAATCATTTTTCGTATTCTTATTCGTTAAACGAACCAATCTCTATCAGATTTCCGTCTGGGTCGACCACATAGCAGGTGCGCTGTCCCCAAGGCTCTGTGGTGGGAGGAAGAACGGAGGCGGCACCGTTCGCGAGCGCATGCTGGTATTCTTTATCAACATCAGCGAAGGTGGGCACGTCGAATGCCAATTCTACAGTACCATTAAACCCCTCGGGATATTGGAACTTCCGAGAGACCATCTGCTCGAAAGCGTCACGCGGGAAGAGTATGATACGCATTTCGCCCAGCGTCATCTCCACGTTGGGCTGAATGCCGTCCCAATCGGTGGTGAAACCAAAGGTCTTCGTGTAGAAATCGACAGTCGTCTTGTTGTCGCGGGTGAAAAGTCCCACGGTGTTGAATTTGAATCTTTCTTTCATTAGTCTGTGGTTTTGTTATGAATGCATAGTTCCCTGCCAGTAGCGCCATACAATGAAGGCGAGAACGAGGGACGAGATACATTGAAACAGCCGCCTCCCCGTTTAGCGGGGAGCGTTCCGTCTAACAGTTGTCTGGCAATATTTGCTATTACATCCTCAGAAGTTGAGTGCGTGGTGAAAACGGCGATAATGGCATGGCTTCCATCAGGCATGAGAATAATACCAGCATCGTTCATGTCTTGCAATCCTTCAGGTAATGGGAATCCTGTACCAGTCTTATGAACGATATGAGCACCTGCGGGTATCGCAGCAGGGATTCGTTTCAGTCCTGTAGAGCAGTCAGCCATCGTCTTCCAGATGAACGTCAGATATTGGTTGTCATCCTTATGATGATAAAACCACTCGAACAATCGAACCATTTCGGCGGGGGTGGCACTGTTTTCGATGGCCTTTGCCGGATTCTTGTGCATTTGTTCCTCTGTCATGCGGACATGGATATCATGAAATCCAAGTTTTCTTATGTACTTTTCTACTGCTTTGGCTTCGCCGAAAAACTTGAAAAGGAGATCGCAGGCATTGTTGTCGCTCTGAGAGAGAGACAATTCCAACAGTTCCGCATACGAAAAGGCCATTTTGCCTTCAAAGAGTTTTAGCATTGGCGACCATGTGTCTTGCATCAGTTCTGCTTTATCGACAACGATAGTATCATCAAGATTCAATCCTTTCCGATTCAGGTAATCGGCAACGTATAACGCTTGCGGGAACTTCATCACACTATGCATGGCAAAAGGCTCATTTTCGTTAATGCCAACAATAGAGCCATTGCGCATGATGCACGCACCATAACTCGTACTGTCGCTTATTGGCTTTTGCGCCAAGCACGATGTAACAACCAATGCAAAAACCAATGTTACTATCCTTCTCATATCATATAATATAGTTTCATTGCCCCTCCGGCGGAAGTCACCTCCCCGGTTGACAAGGAGTGTTCCGTCTAATGAAATGTCCCTCTTGAACCGCAGCAAACGTGGCGACGACTGCCGAGATTGAGATGGGAATGATTGACCATACTGTCATGGGGACTGCTATGAATAACAGGAATCCCGCCCACTTGTTCGCGAGGGTGTGAGGGAAGCAGCAATGCCCGTACATCACAAGGGCCGATAGTTGATTTACGACTTTAATCGCGACAATTACTCCTGCCCACAACCATAGCCATTGCGGCAGTTCGAGTATCGGCAGAAGTTTCCAAGCACAACATGCTACGAAGCAGATGTCTGCCAGACTGTCCAGCAATGCTCCAGTTCTGGTAACGCACTTCAGTTTCCTGGCCAGCCACCCGTCGGCTATGTCGCTGATGCCACAAACGGTGTAAAGCACCCAGAACTGACTGCTTGACACATTGCTCTGCAGCAGAGCAAGAGCACCCAGCATTCGGAGCGATGAAAGGATATTCGGCAGATATTTCATTGGTACTCAGCAAGTGTCTTGGTCTCAGAGCCTTTATTCTCTATTCTAATGGCATCATCACGCCACACTGGTAGTCGACCGGTATGGTCGAGGCAATACCGTCTCATTATTATTATCGTTTAATTATTATCACTATTTTTAGGGCAAAATTACTGATACAAGCGGAGTATTCCAAAATTTTGGGATATTTTGCGACGATTTGTGGGTCGAACATCAACTTCATCTGTTCAGGGATGTTGCCCCAATAGTAGGGTGTTCCCCACCATGTCGCCTCGTGTTTCAGCCTCATCCAGCATGATACCGAGCATCTGAGAAACCAGCCCCTTCTACCGAGGGCTACCATTTATGACCAGAATGTTCATATTACGGTGATTCCTGTCTTTTTTGTATTCATCTTTTTATTCAATCACGAAACTACGTGGATAGAAATCGCTATAGAAACGGCCGTCGGTGGCGGTGAACTTCAAGACGCAGTAGTTAGGGTCGGTCACACCGCCGGGATAGTACTGTGTGTCGCCATCGTGCCAGATCATCTTTTTCGAGGCTGCATCCGTCAGTACCTCCATCGTGCCCCGCAGCATCATTCCCTTGAAGCCTTTGACATCGCAGAAATAGATGCTGGCCTTGGGGTTGGCCTTGTATTGAGCCACACGTATAGAAAATGTGTTGGTTGTAAAGTAGAAGGTTTTGATACCCTCACGCTTGCGTGGCTTCAACATAGCCTTGGTCCAAGGAAAACCTTCTTGGTCTACAGACGAGATGTAAGCGATGGGCAGTTTGTCGGCCATCTTTGCAATGAGTTCTTTAACGCCTGCCAAAGCGGGGTTAACATTCATGACTTCATCGTTACTCACATCCAACGTTTGGCGCCAACGCTTCAACCGGGGAAAGTACGATTTCATCAAGCCAATATATTCCTCTTTGGTGATGGGTTTCTCCAACCCCTCGTTTACTGCACCAACAAATTGACCTTTGGTCGACTTCTGTCGCGACTCGGCTTTGTCGATGCAAGCATCACACTGCTCTCGCTGCTCCATCAGTTGACCTTTGGTCGACTTCTGTCGCGACTCGGCATTGTCGATGCGAGCATCACACTGCTCTCGCTGCTCCATCAGTTGACCTTTGGTCGACTTCTGTCGCGACTCGGCATTGTCGATGCAAGCATCACACTGCTCTCGCTGCTCCATCAGTTGGGCGCAATGTTCGATCATTTCTTCCATCGTGCAGTCCTGCAAGAATTTCCCATCCTTGTAGCAATACATACAATAATCTTCATTCTTACTGCCGTCGGCATTCGTGCCGAGAACATCTTCGGTTAGCGGCATGCCGCAACTCTGACAAAATCTCATTTCTTTATTCATATTCTTTGTTGCTTAAAGACACTGCAAAATTACGTCGTTTCATTCTTTGTTACAATATGGTTTTGCCCAGAATGCATCGGGATCGGTGGTGGTGTCGCATTTCCAGTTGTTGTTGACGAAGCCGACGGGTATGAGCCGTACATCTTCTGCTGGGTCATTGTTGCGATAGAGACTCTCAGGATTAAAGCGGTTCAGTTTCTTGCAAACGAAGTAGTACAGGTTCTTTGCCATATAGGTCTCCAAGTAGTATTCCTTTGTCTGCTGCGACTCATGATTCCAGTTGGCAGTCTCGCAGAGCACCAAGGGTTGGTCGTTGATAAGCCGCTCGCGCACCTCGGCGATGCTGAGCATCGTGCCGTTCTCGTCCGTCACCCAGGCATCCATCGTGGGGTCGATATAAAGCCATTTCTGTAACTGCTCCGACCATACCGTATTAATCACATGGCACTCATAGTCGAGCGAATCGGCTGGCATGCAGGTCACATAGCGGGCGGAAATTCCCATCGACAGGTACATCTCGCAGAGCGATATGGCCAACTGGCGACAGTTCACGCCCTTACCGGTAGTCTTGTAATAGTTATAAAGGTCGATGGCATCCAACTCTGCAAAAGCCTGGTTACCGCCGTCGTGGCGGATGTTGTCGTGGGCAAAGTGAAGCAGATTGATAATCTTCGAGAGTTCATCGCCCTGGCCAGCAACGGAGTCGAGTTTGAAGTAGTCGCGAACCATGCGTAGGTTCTTCGACTCCTTAGGCTGATAACGGAACTCTATCTTTGTATTGTCTTTTGCATATGGAGCAGTTTTTTTCAACACACTGAGGGGTTGACGGTCATTCACCTGAGCCAGCAGCGCCTGATATTTCTTGTCCTTACGCAGCGAGACGAGGTCGTTGTCGTTCACCATATTATTGTAATCATTGTAGCCCAGCAGGACCGACTGCTCCAGTGCCGAGAGTGCCTGTTTCTTCTGCCCCAGCAGCGCATAGCAACACGCCTGATCGTAGTAAAGCAGTCCTTTCTGCTCCTTGATAGCTTTTTCGGGGATGGGCGCCACCTTGAAAATCGTGGTGGTGTCGAGTATCGCGATGCAACTCGCCAGCGGAGCCATCGCCTCCTTGTGCTTGCCACTATAAAGCAGATTCCGATATTGCGTCTGATACTTGGAGAACTCATTCTGGAACTCCAGCATTCGCTGACTCTGAGCCTTCATGCTTGTTACACTCATAAGACCAATGGCCAATACAGCCCAAAATCTCACTTTTTTCATACCATTCAAAATTTATATCTATTTGACGCTGCAAAGAAAAGAATAGTTGCGGAATGCGCCAAATATCTGGGATAAACAGCATCGATTTGTGACGAATGGGGGTTATTTTTGCAAGTGCAAGGCCAAACACAAACCCTTTCTACTCAGATAATCGGCAACGTATAACGCTTGCAGGAACTTCATCACACGATGCATCTGTACCAATTTGTGACGAATTGTATACAAATGACATGAAAAAAAGAGTCACATACCAGATATCAACCATTGTCCCACCCTAACGAAGTATTAACAATGTTTGAGTTCTCTGATGACTTCGTTAATCCTATTGGCCACACGACTTGAGGCAAGGTCTGGACAGAGGACGAAGCATTTCTTCTGGTCCGAATACTTCACTACAATAAAAGGCTTGTCTGAACCGGCGCATGGCCGGTTCCAAAACTTTTCCTCACCCCATATAGAGTATTGACTACCATCATTGATGAGCGTGTCGTGCAATTCGGAAACCATGTCATTGACCCTTTTGATGGCACTGATGACTGTCGGAATTTTACTGTCAACGTCATTGAAATTCACGCTAACACTCGTGCTGGCATCATTGATTTTGAATGTTATCTTGAAATGACCATCCTTCGAAGGTATAGGCCGCCTGCTGAAGAAACGGGCTTGGGCATTCAAGAATCGCTGCTCGACCGTCACGCTGAAATGGTCGTGCATCTCTATGGCATTGATGAGTGCCTCCAACTTCAACTGCTTGATACGGACGAGATGGCATAACTTCTCCAGTTCCCGCTTCTGCTCCTCTCTTTTGCGGTCACGCTCATCACGCATTTGCTTGCACCCGTCAACGAAGTCAGTAAAGTCGGTATACCACTGCTCCATAGGGGCATCCATGTGCAGGGTTCTGCATTCTTCGAGTATTTCAGCCTCTGTTTTCTTGTTCTCCCAAAAGGGGTTGTCGTTGTCAAGACACATCTTGCACGCTTGCAGGTTGTAGTATTTGATGCGGAATCGTTCTATCCGTTTCTCATCGTTCTGTCCCTCTTCTGACATCCAGTCATAACGGAACTGCTGCAACGACGACACCAACCGCTCCCCTATCTTGGCCTTCTCCTTGCGCAACTTCTCGTCAGCCATCCAGACGTGTCGCCATTTGGGGATGTCACGCTCCAGAGCGAGGATGAGCTCAGACATTTGGTGGAGGCCGCATGATGCGAGGTCGTGAAACGTCATCCGGTAATCGCTGTTGTAGGAGATGTCCATGTCCGATAATCATAAGATGGCTTAAAACGTATCAGATTCCCCGTCCCCCTGATATGTCCCCTTGATATGAGTTCCTTGGTGATTTTGGTCATTTCTCTATCCATATCGATGTCGTTTTTATATCAGTCCTGTTTCTGGTTTACACGTTTGATTACCCTGCATGGATTGCCTACGGCCACGCAGTCGGAAGGGATGTCACGGACAACCACCGAGCCAGCCCCTATGACGGTTCTGTCGCCGATAGTCACGCCAGGGCAGATGGTCACATCGCCGCCAATCCAACAGCGTTCCCCGATTCTCACCGGCCGGCACATCTCCCATTCGTCGCGTTCATCGGCATTCAGCGGGTGTTCCGCCGTATAGATATGCACGCCTGGGGCAATCAGCGTCTTCCGTCCGATGTGGACACCACCTCCGTCGAGGATAATACACCCGAAGTTGATGAACACCCCTTCACCGGCGAATATCAAGTTGCCGTAGTCGCAGTGGAAGGGTGGTTCCACGAACACGTCGGGTGCAGAATTGGGAAGCAACTCACGGGTGATATCCGCCATAGAGGGTTCGTGGTATTCGGTGATGTTGAGTCTCCTGAGCAGTTTTTTCACTTCTCCCCGCCACGCCCGCATCTCCGGTGTATGGGCATCGTATGGCTCCCCGTTTTGCATCCGTCTCAGTTCATCTTGAAGTGACGGACTCTTTTCCAATTCTTCTCGTGTCATATTGTTTTTCTTGTTATCTGTTTTGACTATCTCGCTGTTCGGAACTTAGCAGAACCGTTCATCAGCATCAAAGATAGCCATTTATTCTAACATCAGAAAATGAAACGATGTAAAATTATGAATACAATCAAGTTTATTCCGCTACAACTTGTCAAATTCAACTAATTGTAGCGAAATAAAGCCAATTTTATACTGAAAATGTTTTGGTTTCTCACTCCGCATCTTTTTCGGAAACTGGGTAGGGTGGCCATTCGATGTAGAGTTGTATCGGTCCTCGGCGAACCTCATCTTCCACGGGATTTGTCACCGTGATTCCCAACAGGCGAACAGGTCTTTGTTGGAAGTCCACATCATCCAGCAGTTGTCTAACCAGGGACATTATTCTCTCCTTGTGTTCAATTACACCGTTTTCCGAGAAACTGTGTGTGGTCTGCTTGAAATCGTTAAACTTTACCTTTAAGACCAGAGTACGTCCCTTGAAGTTGTTGCGTGTCAAGCGTGTTTCCAGTTCATCGGCAAGAGTATCAAGTTCTGCCAACATATCCTCCTTTTTTGTAAGGTCATTGATGTATGTCCTTTCACATCCCACAGACTTTCTCACCCATTCAGTTATCACCGGACGTTCATCTATGCCCCTGGCGAAATCATATAACACCTTTCCCATTTTTCCAAACTGGGTCGTGAGTTGTTGGATAGTAAGTCCACGCAGTTGCTTGCCAGTAAACACGCCCATATTGTGCAGGTGCTGTGCTGTCTTCTCGCCAACGCCCCAAAACTGTTCCACCTTCAGGTTGTCGATGAATTCAAGTGCCCGTTTAGGATGGACGGTACAAAGTCCATCCGGTTTACGGAAGTCGCTGGCCACTTTTGCCAGGAACTTACAATAACTCACTCCCGCAGATGCGGTAAGACCTGTTTTTTGCCTGATCTTCTGTTTGATTTCACGGGCGATGTCCACCGCCATGTCTATCCCGCATTTATTTTCCGTAACGTCAAGGTATGCTTCGTCAAGGCTCAGCGGTTCAATGATATCGGTATATTCGTGAAAGATTTCGTGCACCTGTCGGGACACCTCCTTGTAGCGGTTGAAATGAGGTTCGACAACCACCAGTTTCGGACATAGTCGATGAGCCATGGCTATAGAAAGTGCGGAATGTATGCCATACTTTCGTGCCTCATAGTTGGCAGTAGATACAACACCCCTTGGCCCGTCGTGGCCCACTACGACAGGCTTCCCTTTTAGTGAAGGATCGTCAAGTTCCTCTACAGAGACAAAAAAGGCATCCATATCGACATGAATGATTTTCCGTTGCTTCATTGGCTGTATGTTTCAAATGAAACGGACTAGGGGATGAGGGCCGAAATCTCAAGCCCCATTTGCTCTCGGAATATCGTCCTATTGGTTTGTATGACGTATTAGAGAGAACTATTTGAGGCTGTAAAGATACGCATTGTTTTGCAAATTCAATGCTGTTTGTAGAGAAACTGATTGGGATGATATGTATTTTGTGCTATTTGCGTTTCATGCCAAAGAAACGTATTTGCATGGTAATCGTCTCCGCAATTACAAAATTTAGTTATTTATCCCCACAGGAATTGGAAGAAGCCGGTAAAATCTTTTGGCTCTCAGTCCACTTGTCAGAAGATGTCATAAGCAGGTACCTGCTCCTGGCAAGCAATTCGCAGACGGTGTCACCGTTGGCCAGCCTTTCCAGTTGGTATTTCTCGTTCTTGCGGTTCGGCTTGCGCCCCCGGTTGTCCTTCTTTCCTTTTTTCCTGCGCTCTGCGTTCTTCTTGTTGCGCAGGCGGTGCTGCTCACGGGCTTCCACTTCCGCACGCTGAGCCTCACGGCGATGCCTCACACGCAGTTGCTGCATGGCATCGCAACAGTCCTTCTGCACATGGAAGCGGTCGATGGTTGTCACCGCATAAGGGAAGCACTGCTCGACGATGGAATGCATGCTCTCGGAGAAGTCCATCGTCACCTCGAGGACTTTCGCACGCTCCCACCAAAGGATGCGCTTGAGAGCCGCAACCACGTCCTCAACCTTGGTACCCTGGATGATGGCCACGATTGCGCCCTTGCCACCGTGAGCGTCCTTGTTGGAGACGATGGCGTAGAGTTCCCCGTCGGAAAGGGAGGTCTCGTCTATGCTCAGGTTCGGACCGATGTTACGCCAGAATACCAGCCACTTGTCGGCATGGGCTAGTTCCTTCCACGTCCGATAACCGCTCAGGAATTCCTTATAGGCACGTTCGAACTCGTCACCCTTGATGTGATAGGGTTTCTGGAGCGAACGAGCTGTAATCGGGGATGTATCCAAGAAATTCTTTTAAAAAAGCGGCGAACTCAACGGAGTGCCGTGTGCCCTTGGCCACCAACTGCCAGTCCTTGCTGTAGCTCTTGCCATCGGCATCCTTCCAACGACGGCGACGGATGTGAAGGATGGTGCGATGGTCGCGAATGGGAAAGTCGTTGATGCAAGACTCTGGATAAAAGCCATTAGGTTGTAAGTCGGTATGACCGTCCAGCTGTATCTCCTTCTCATCAAGATACAAGTGAAGCAGCAATTCGTTGCCACGTTGTTCTTCCACAACGTCTATCAGATCGAAGTTCTCCTCAAACTCCGAGGGGAGCATGTAATGAAGCAACTTCAAGTAGGGATTCTCTTTCATCATTCCTTATGCTTTGAGGTGCAAAGGTAAGGAATGATAATGGGAATTGTGTTAATCTTAAGTTAAAACAGACACAGGGTTATGCAGGTGCGCCGAAAAAACCACAACTTTCGCCGAAAGATTTCTTGTGTATTGGCTATTTGGGGAAAATCTGAAAAAATAAGGAATGAATTGGAGAGATTTTTGGGGGACATAAGGGTATAAAGAGAGGCAAAATGACTAAATTTGCAACAGCATAAAAGACGCTATCTGTATAAAGAAAATGAAACAATTGGTACCCAACGGAGGAATCCCCCGACACATCCTGCTGATGATGGCTGTGTTGGCAGGTTTCACTGTGGCCAATCTCTACTACAACCAGGCGCTGCTGGAGTTAATCTGCCAGGGTGTCGGCATTACACAGGCCGAAGCCAACCTCATCACGGTCATCACTCAGGTGGGCTATGCATTGGGATTGCTATTTATCGTACCAATGGCAGACATGGTGTCAGTACGGCTCATCACCGTGGTAGCGATGAGCGTGGCGGCAGCGTCGGCATTGCTGATAGCCTATGCCAATAATGTGTGGTTGATATGGGGTGCTTCGCTGACGCTGGGACTCTGTTCCATCATGCCGCAACTGTATATCCCGATGGCTACACTCTATTCACGACCCGAGAACAAATCACGCAACATGGGCTACGTGGCATCGGGTCTTTTGACGGGCATTCTGTCTGCCAGAGTCATAAGCGGGTATGTAGGTGAATGGCTGGGATGGCGAGCCATGTTCGTCATCGTGGCAGTGTTTATGCTTCTCGGCCTTGTTGTCACGCTCGCGATGATGCCAAAGATGCAGCCCCTGTTCCATGGCACCTATCGACAACTGATGCGGAGCGTCGGCAGCATATTTGTAAGCCATCCTCGCATTCGGCTTTATTCTTTACGTCCAGCCCTGGGCTTCGGCAGCGTGCTCTCCGTCTGGTCATGCCTGGCCTTCCACCTGGCAGAACCACCCTTCGAAGCCGGAAGTGGCATGGTGGGTATGCTTGCACTATGTGGTGTTGTAGGAGCCGTGGCAGCCAGTGGCGTGGGCAAGTATGTGCCCAAGGTAGGCATCTTGTGCATGTCTGTCATCGGAGCCAGTTGTCAGTTGTCCGCATGGGTTGCCGCATACATCTTTGGAGATTCGTATGGGGGCATCATAGCCGCCATCATTTTGGCCGACATTGGTGCGCAGTGCCAGCAAATCAGCAACCAGAGCGGCAGCCTGCAGGAACTGCCCGAAGCCACCAACCGCGTGAACACCATTTTTATGACCACCTTATTCATCGGCGGCAGTCTCGGCACCCTGCTATCGGGCATCGGATGGAGCCATAGCGGGTGGCCAGGAGTCTGCCTAGTAGGTACCTCCTTCGCTATCCTATCGCTATTGCTGTCAGGATATGACAGGATGAAATATGGGGGATAAAAGGGGGATAGTGTAAATTGAATGTGGCCTTTCGGCGACAAATTTACATGATTTTAAATCTATCTCCAAACTTTATCGCCAAATGTTGTGAGACGAGTGCCCAGTTGGCCATTAGTTGTGCGGAGCAGGAAGTGTAATCGGTTTAGAGACAGCATGACGAAGTGATAGGTGGTTTTCCCTGTTTTTGTACCTGTAATTGAGGAATTTTGCTTAATTTTGCACACTGTTTATGAAAGTGTGAAACAAATCAACCGGATAGGGGCGTGAGTAAAACAAACTACATTTTGTCGGCACTATTGGCGGGAAGCCTGAATCTGATGGCACAGAGCGCAGACAGTGTCTCCCATAAAGCATCGTTTGGCGTAGATTATACGGGCGAGGTGCAGACGAATTTCGAACGTGCGCGCACGACCCATCTCCTCCAACTACATGCCGACGTCCCCCTTTCAAAGACACTGTCCGTTCAGATGTCTTCTATCAGCACCCTGTCGTCGAAGGAATTGCTCGACATCTTTGAAATGCAGGGCTATTCCAACATCGAGACTTTCGGCTTGAACATCCCTTTCGCACTCTCTGTGGCAGGTATCACCTGGCAACCAAACGGCCATCATTCTCTCTTTGCCGGCATCCGTCGCACCGATGAGGATTACTTCTGCAGCGACGGTCTTGGGCTTTTCACCAACAGTTCGTGCGGCATCTTTCCCACCATCAGTTGGAACTTCCCCATCGGTACGTTCCCATACGCCGCGATGGGCATCCACTATGTCTACGACGTGGAGAAACTGTGCCTGCAGGCGTCGCTCTACAACGGTGTGGGAAACTACCGGTTTACGGGGCGTGATAACGTTTTCCGCATCTGCCCCAAAAGTGATGGCGTTTTTGCCATGGGGCAGGTGGAATACCGCTATCGCGACAGTCACTATTTCCTCGGAGGCAGCATGCACACCTTGCCTTTTGTTCGGCCTACGGTATGGGCTTATGCCGAGCAGGCGCTGTCGCCCGACATCACCTTGCTGGCCGCCTACGGTCATGCTTTCGGAGGCAATATCTCTTGCAAAAACTTCTGCGGCATTGGTGGGAAAATCACTGTCAAACGTGCAGAACTCGGCTTGTTCACAGACTACACCCGTGTGGCTGACATCGATGAATGGGGCACCGAATTAGTCTGCAATCTCCACCTCACCCACTTTCTGACCGTCACGCCCGTGGTGCATGTCATCACTACCAACGACATCACCAACTGCGTCGGCATGCTGCGAATGGACGTCAGTTTTTAAGGGGCAAGTAGGTCAACGCTTCGGCTTGATGTTCAGGTTGACACCCAGCACGTCCTCGGTGTCGACGATGGTCCAACTGCTGCCGGGATAGACCCCTATGGTGCGTTCGGTAAAGCCCATCTCCACGGCCTTGGCTTTCATCTCGTCCAGGACCATTACCAGTTTTTCCCTTAATTGTTCGTTTGTCATATTCTTGTTCACTTTGGTTGAATCAACTTCCTGCCTGTCCTCTTGGTGTTTGTTGCAAGAGAGACATACTCCACATAAAAGGAGCATCAGTAACCAATACACTTTCGTTTGAGAACCTCTTTTCATAAATCATGCGTTTTTATTATCAGTTATTTCAATTCTATATAATGCAAGACGATGTCTTCATAGTGACCGTCTTTCATCAAGAAGCCCTCAGGAATTACTCCAAGCAGATGGAATCCCAGGCGTTTGTATAGATGCAGGGCATGCACATTTGAGGCAACCACGGCATTGAACTGCAGGATGCGGAATCCCAATTCGGCACCGACTCTCAATGAATCTTTCACCAACTTCTCACCGGCGTGCAGTCCCCGTTTCCCTTCTCTCACCGCGTAACTCGTATTGCAGATGTGTCCGCACCGCCCCACATTGTTGGGATGGAGGATGTAAAGGCCGACAATTTGGCCAGTATCTTCCTCAACGGCGACGCCAGTGTAAGACTGACTGCTGAAGAATCCGTCGGCCGTATCTTCTGTCAGTTCCTCCAACTGCGGGAAGGCGATGCCCTCACGGACAACGGAATTCCAAATCTCCATTGCCTCTACAGCATCGGAACTGTCGTATTTTCTAATCGTTATCATAGCAGTGGCTTTAATGCAGTCATCTTCCCGAGTCATATCCAACGATGATGCTGCCCTGTAAGGTATGGTCGAAATGAATGTTCTCCTATGTTTCTCCCAGAATCAACACATACGAGTGTAATTTGGCGATTTACAACAATTATACTTCTTGTTAGAAATCCCTACAAAAATACGCATAAAATTCTATCTGACAATGAAATCAAAATGATTTTTTCGTAACTTTGCCACTGCGTAGCGAAGATACTCCGGCTCGGCATAGAAAAAGAGCCATGTTCTTTTTACTCTGCTCTCGACTTTTCGTATCTTTGCCACAGGGTGGCGAAGGTACTCCGTCTCGGCATAGGAAAAGAACCATGTTCTTTTTACTCTGCTCTCGACTTTTCGTATCTTTGCCACTGCGTGGCGACGTTCCATCATTTGGACTACGGATTCATGCCTTGGTCGTGGACGGACAACAACCTGGAGAATGCATAAAAAGAGAATGCTCATGAAGCGACTTTTCTATTTTGACAATCTGAAGGTATGTCTGACGGTGTTGGAGATATTCCATCATGCTGGTCAGGCACAGTCAGCACCATCGCATCGTTCGTGTTCACTTGGCTGCTACGGTTGATTCCTGGTGTAAAGAAGGTACTTTAATTAAAATATGAAGCATGCTTTTTTACTGACAGGTCAGGGCATCGCGCCAAAATTCAGTACAGCCCATGAAGATTATGCAAGGTCGAGAGCGAAGAAGAAAACAACAAACAGATAACCGGTACAAAAGAATATACTATATATGGAAGACAAGAAGTGGACTATCCTGAAGTCTGAATATCTCTTTCGGCGTCCTTGGCTGACGGCACGCCGAGACCATGTGCGGTTTCCCGACGGACGTGAGAACCCGGAGTATTATGTGCTCGAATATCCCGACTGGGTGAATGTCATCGCCATCACCAACGACGGACAATTTGTGATGGAGCGGCAGTACCGCCACGCACTGGGCAGGACCAGTTATGAGTTGCCCTGTGGTGTGATGGAACAAGGTGAGGAACCTTTGGAGGCCATCAAGCGAGAACTGCTTGAGGAGACAGGATATGGTGGCGGGGAATGGCAGCATCTGATGGACATTTCTGCCAACTCGAGCACCATGAACAATATGACCCACTGTTTTCTTGCCACGGGTGTGGAGAAAATCTCTGAACCGCATCTTGACGCCACAGAAGAACTCGAGGTGTATCTGCTCTCCCGTGAAAGGGTATGGGAACTGCTGAAGACCAACCAGTTTGTACAGGCACTGATGGTCGCCCCGCTCTGGAAGTTTTTCTCAAATGAGAAATAATCTCATTATTTATGGTTGACGACCAAAATATGATAACAGATAATAATGCAGAGTAAACAATAAAAGAAGAAAGATATGAAGGAAATCTACTACAAGGACATGAAGTTCAACCCGTTCAACCTCATAGGAGGAGAATGGATGCTGGTAACTGCAGGCAATGAGCAGACAGGTTGCAACACAATGACGGCTTCTTGGGGACATCTGGGATGCCTATGGGGGCACAATGACCCCACGGCTGTCATTTATCTCCGTCCGTCAAGATATACGAAGAAATTCGTTGATGAGGAGTCTTATTTCACGCTTTGCGTGATGGACAAGTCGTTCAAGAAGCAAATGACCTATCTGGGCAGCGTATCAGGCCGTGATGAGGACAAAATCGCAAAGGCTGGCCTCACACCTGTCTATGCTGAAGACTCCGTCTATTTCGAGGAGGCCAAATTGGTGCTGGTGTGCAAGAAACTCTACCAGTCGGAATTGCAGGAAAGCGGTTTCCTCTATCAGGGGACCATTGATGAAAGTTATCCCCTCCGTGATTTCCACACGATGTATGTAGGAAAGATAGAGAAGGTTCTTGTCCGTGATGACGAGTACCTGAAATGATGCTTTGCAGTTTGCTGCTATATAGGCAATTCATAGAGATTTATCGAAGCCCCACTGGCCACAGGGAAGGAACTTGCGTAACTTGATGGGCTTTGCGAATAACGACGATAATGCAGATAGGAAAAAGCGGAGCCATAATGGTTCCGCTTTTTTCGCTTATTACATTCGTTTACGCCCTTACTTCCTTTCCGCAGGATTCTGCAACTGGAAGCCCTCCTGGCGATTAGGTTTCTGGAATGAGAACTCAATACTCTCCACGATGATAGAACGAGGTACGATGTAACTAATCACCGTATTATAGTCGTAATGCGCATGATTGCTGACGAACTCTTCCTTGGAAGCCGCCGTCACATGCATGAGGGCACTACGTGAAGGATTCGGAATCTCACTAACCCTGACAATCTCCTCTTCGCCAGTATTCACATCTACGCGAACCAGATACTTCCAGCAATCCTTCGGTGCTTTTACAATATACGCATGATCAAGACCTGCCTTCTTAGCCTCCTTGAGGAAGATACTCTTCATTGATGCCTGAGGAACGCACTTGTCTATGCCAACATGAATGATGCCCGGAGTACACTTTGATGCTGGAGAACCGAACTGGAAACGCTCATTACCAGTAGATTCCACAGCACCGATAGCAGGATAACGCCCTGTGAGGAGAGTCTTCAGAATACCATTCTCGATGATTGGGAGCGACTTCTTAGGAGCCACGCCGTCAACATCCACCTTATAGTTTGCCAAAAGTTTCTGTCCCTTGTACTCAGGAGTATCAGCCCACTGCGAAATACTCATCTTGGTGTCAATAATACGCTTGCCAAGCATCATACTGCTGACAGCACTACCCTTTTGCATATCACGGAAGGCGATACAACTTGTCTGAACAACCTGATGTGAGATAGCCTCAACAACAGACTCATCCTCAATCATTATCGGACCTACATAGAACTCCTTCACCTCCGGAGCATCTGCCTTCTTCATGAAAAGTTCACAGAACGCCCTTGTACGCTGCCTCAGTTCATCAAGCGAAGGCAACTCATCCATACGCCTTGCAAACACCTCAAACTGATCATGCAGGGTTGAGCCGTCACAGGCCGTGATGTTTCCATTTATGTTAAGCCTTATCTCAGGACGCGCGAAACGCAGTTTCTGCCCTTCGGAAGTAACGCGGTAGATATCCTTTGCCTCCACATTAAAAATCACATCAGAATCAAATATACGAGGATAATCAGCAAAGATAGCCGACAACTCGGCAGCATACCTGATCATCAAAGCAGTATCAACAGGAGTCACGGCACTCTCCTCTATGTATTCACATGCAGGAAGTTCAAGCATCTCTGGAATAAGGAGATCCTCCTCTGGCAGAGGATTCATCTTTCGCATACTGGTCTTAGCCCCCATGTTGTTGAGAGCCATCTTGTAACTACGGTCACTAATAATCCAGAATCTACGGCGTATCATATCATAGTCAGTCTCGTTTGGAAAGCCGATACTCAAATCAATATTACCCACAGCCCTCATACTTGTCATCATCTTGTCGCCAAGTGACAAATTGATATAGCCACTATTCTGACTCTTATAATAATCAACGCGGTGCACACCACCAAGTGAAGCCGACACATTGGCCATGTTGCCATGAATAAACCTGTAGTCAACGAAGTAAGGGAGAGGGAGATTGGCGAGGTGCAGACTATCCTTCGTGCGCTTCATCTCATCCTCCATTGCCTTGAAGATAATCTCACCCGTATCCTTACCAGACTCCCTGCCGTATGTCTTGGTATATTCTGGAAGCATCAGGGCCGGTGCTGCCATCTTCTGATCATTGCTACGCTGTGTCTCTACCTTGGAAACATATATACAAGGTGAGGTGGCAGATACAGGAACCCAGCCAGACTCCGCGCCACAGACACCTGTAAACGTAGATGGAGTATCACCAGCAGCCGTGATGTTAGAGAACATAGCCAAAGGTGTACCAATAAGATTAACTCCACGCACAGGTTCATCCTTACGACCATCCACATAAACCCTGAACACCTCCACAGGAGTCACGTTGAAGGCATTGAGATTATCCAAAGTAGTAACACCGTTCGTCACCGTGCGGAAGAAATAGCCATACTCCTTACCTTGCCTCTTTGCCTCCTTGATAAGCATCTCGCGAAGTTGAGCCTCGGTATATGGCTGGTTGGTCTCAACAACCAGATTAGACTGTCGTGCCACAGGATCATTGCCACCATAAGCCCTTCCATGGCCATTGCTGACTGGGAATCCGTCAATCGGAATGCGGCACGTAAGGAAATCCTTCAGCACACCATTCTCAACATTCTGCACTCGACGAGCCTTGACTCCCTCGTCATCATATTTATACGAGCCATTGAGAGCCTGCTTGCCGTAGTAATTCTGCGTAGGGTCACAATACACGCTGAAAGAAGCAGGCAGAACCCTCTCGCCTACCATGTGCTTAAAGGTCTCACCACCCTTCTTCATGCGATGAGTCTCAAGACGATGACCGAAGATCTCATGGAAGAACACACCACTTGCAGAACCGGAAAGAATAGCAGGACCGGCATAAGGATCGGCAAGAGGAGCATCACGAAGCGCAAGCAGACGATTCACGATATCATGCGCCGTGGCTACAAGCACCTCCTCGGAAGGAAGTTCAACCTCACTGAAACCAAAGAAATCCTCATACAGAGGGCATTGCATACCATCGGTAGCAAGAACCATGGCTTGCAGCATAATACGGACACAACGGCGGTTCTGCACCACCGACGTACCATCCGAGTTTACAACATACGTTCTGATTGTCCCAAATTCAATATTTGCGAAACCATCTTCGAGCAGACGGCACTCCTTGAACACGCTGCTCACCCTGTTGAGTTTGTTCTTCCATGCCAAGGTATCTACCTTCCATGGCGAGAGAGCAGCCTCATAGTATGACTCAACAGGAGCATCTGAGAAGCATGGTGACTTATCCTCGAACTGTGCATCCGTCCTTGACCTCGCCACAGCCTCCTCATAGCGTTTCACAGCCGTGCGGTATCTATTCATAGAAGCGTGCCATATCTCATCACGATACTGACGCAACGGTCCTCCAGATATAGCCACGCCATCACCTGGAGCACTTCTGTTATACGCATCCTCTATGCCCTGATTCTCAAACTTATAGTTATCGAGTTCCTTGCTGCCTATGCGTATGTTCGGCACAATGAAACGACTATGGTTGTCAGATACAGACGCCGAACCAAAGACACTGTTAATTATGAGGCTCTGAATGTCTTGCATACGCAGACTCATAAAGTACGCAGGTACAGGTTTCTGTTTCAACTGCACCATAGTATAGTTCAGTTCTTCCTTAAGAGTCCGAAGAACAGAATCCGACTGTTCCGTCTGCGCCTTCAATCCGCTGCTTGCCGTGAGTAGCAAAAACGATAACAATAATATACGCATTTTAAAAGATTTGGTTTACTGAAGTTTCGCAGGTTTTGCTTCAGAGGTTATAAGGTTTGAGGGTCATAAGGCCGGCATTGTCAATCGCATTCTGAGCAAAAACTTTTAACCTAAGAACCTTAAACCTGCAACTTGAACTATGCGAAAGTTGAATTAAACAATATTGATATTTGATGCAAAGATAATACTTTGTTTGCGAACACACAAAGCATTACAATTATTTTTACGAATTATTCATTCTGGTTGGCCATAACAAATTTTGCCACATAATTACGATAAATTTGTGTCAAAACAAAAGGTTTCTGTTTCCGCTCGGGTGGTTGTGGACGAAGACCCACCATTTTCTCTATTTTCAAAAATTGTTATATTGACAATTTGTCAACGAAAAGGTGACATTTTGTCACATCAAGGGCAATGGCACGCTTGTTGCAAGAAGTAGGGTGAGAGCCAAGGAGTTATCCAAGGTAATCTCAAACAACATCGTATAACTAAAAGTATAATTAGGAGGTAAAGATTATGTTGACAAGTTTGATGAGAACAAATGGTTGGTTGCCGACTATGTTCGAAGATTTCTTTAACACTGATTTTATGCCTCGTGCCAACACTACAGCACCTGCCGTGAATGTGAAGGAAGATGAGAGTGCCTACACGATGGAGTTGGCTGCTCCGGGCATCAAGAAAGATTATTGCCGAGTGAGTATCAACGACGAAGGCAATCTCTGCATCGCCATTGAGAACAAGATGGAGCACAAGGATGAGGACAAGAAGCACCACTATCTGCGCCGCGAATTCTCATACTCGAACTACGAGCAGAACTACACGCTGCCCGAAGATGTAGACAAGGAGGGCATCGCTGCCAAGGTGGAGAACGGCATCCTGACTGTCACCCTGCCGAAGGTGAAGAAAGAGGAGAAGAAAGCCGCCAAGGCCATTGAGATTTCATAGCATCAAATATCAATCAGTAAGCGAATGGGAGCAGTTCCACAATGGGGCTGCTCCTTTTTTTCGCTTGTAAGACGCTCTGTTTCTATGGATATTTCCAGCCTTTTTGAGGAAATGATAGATTTTATTTCATTTTTCCTCTTTAAACGAAAAAAGGCTGCATCATCGCATCATAACTTTGCATCCAGAATAAGGAAGTATGGCTGAGAGGTCTAAAATTGCGATTAAGCGAGAGCCATAAGAGCTTGCTCTTGAATGGCTGAGTGTGAGCAATTTATCCAAAGCGGCACACTGCGAACGTGTTGAACCGAGAGGAAAAGAGGTTGACTTCCGTCTTCCTCACTCGCGACTCGGCATAGTTCGAACAAGTTCGGATCTGCTCTCGCTGCTCGTTCGGTTCGAATCCTCCTTCTTCCGCCAAACCTGGCTCGTTAGCTCAGTTGGACAGAGCACGACGCTACGAACGTCGGTGTCGGGAGTTCGAATCTCTCACGAGTCACAAAACTGGAGACTTGGCAGAGTTGGCTTATTGCACCGGTCCTGAAAATTGCAATTAAGCGAGAACAGCATTAAGCTTGCTTGAATGATGTCGAGCGTGAGCAATTTATGCAAAACCGACAGACGGAAACGTCCCAAAGGTTGACTTTCGTCTTCCTCTTTCACGACTCGGCAAAATGCAAGTGAACTTGCTTTTGCGCTCGCTGCTCAATCGGTTCAAATCCTTTAGTCTCCGCGACATTGCCCTATGGTGTAACGGTAAGCACGGCAGATTCTGGATCTGCAAGTGGTGGTTCGAATCCATCTGGAGCAACAAGACAAGGAGCTTTGGATAATCCGCTCTCGCTCGGTCAATAGAAAGCTAGCTTTCTTGACTCTCGCTTACTCGCGGATTTGGCAGACGCTGGGTGTATGCGCAAGACTGAAAATCCGCTTTCGTGGTTCAACTCCACGAGGCTCCACAAAACATTCGGAAGTGCTCCAGCGGCTACGAGAGCGGACTGTAAATCCGTCGTCTAACGACATCGCAGGTTCGAGTCCTGCCTTCCGAACTATTTCAATAAGCTAAATGAACAGAGTGATGCTTGCGTCAACTATGTCATAGCGAGAAATAGTCGGGCAAAGCCCAACAAAAATGTCCATGGTGTAATGGTCATTCTTTGTTAAGATAACAATTTACGGACGTATCGTCGCACTCTTATACAGTGTCATTAACCACGTAATTGGTGTATGTGGGTTCGAGTCCCACCGTCCGTACAAAATGTAGCCCTATGGTATAACGGCAGTACAACAGGTTTTGACACTGTTAGCGAAGGTTCGACTCCTTCTGGGGCAACAACATGGAGTTTGTGGCCGAGTGGTTAGGCGCAAGTTTGTGGCACTTGTTTACGCAGGTTCGAAACCTGTCAAACTCCCCCAAAGATGGTCGGTTGACTACCGTCTTCCTCCCTTGCGACTCAGCATAGCTCGAACAAGTTCAGCTCTGCTCTCGCTGCTTGGTCGGTTGATCTAATTGGATAGGATAGCAGATTTTCAATCTGCTTGCACGAGTTCGAACCTCGTACCGACTACAGAATGCTTCAATAGCACAGTGGTAGTGCAGCTCACTTGTAATGAGCAGGTCGTAGGTTCGATCCCTACTTGAAGCTCCATTCGTGAGGATGCCCGAGTCTGGTCTAAGGGGACTGCCTGCAAAGCAGTTATTCGTCGTTGGCTGCGCCTTCCTCCCTCGCGACTCGGCATAGTTCGAACAAGTTCGGCTCTGCTCTCGCTGCTCGTTCGGTTCAAATCCGACCCCTCACTCAAAGAAAACCTCCGATTCTCAATATCTGGAATCGGAGGTTTACTATACGAAATTAAGGATAGATGTCAGCCTGGTCTTTAATTTTGCAAGTACCATCTTCGCCCTGGCTGCGTCAAGGTTGTCCTTGTTGTCAAGTAGAGTGATGGCCTCCTTGATGAGCTTGCAGTCATCCATCGACAACGGCATCTCCGTGATGGAGTAGTCGGGGTCAGCGTAGGTGTAGTAGATCTTGTCGTACACCACAATCGGGGCGTTGTAGCCCAGTTTGTCAGACCTCATGATTTGAATGTCCATCTGTACGGTCCTGGCGCATACGCCCTTGGTGATGCCCTCCATGTCATAGAGCGCGTCACAGCAGGCATCCACGAGGTCATCGAGGGTCCATCTCCTGTATCTGTTTCTAAGGCATCTGTCTATTGTCTTGTACCTGATTAAGGCATTCTTATTCGCTGGCATGGTTCTTTCTCCATTTGAAATATTGATAAATAAAAAATAGTTGAATTGCATTCGACTTTTTCTCGCCATGGCAGAGTAGATGCAAGCATCACTCTGCTCATCTGGCTAAACGAAAAAGTTGGAAACTCCCGGTTAGGATTTTCCAACTATCTCTTTATCTCTTGCTATTCCAAGACATTCTATGATGCACTGAAGAAATAACTATGCTCGCATTGACGTGGGTATCCTATACCGGTTGTATTTGTGGATGGTATATATGTATGCGCATAACAACTCCGTCCAAAGCGTCGGTCACTCTGAACAAAAGATTGCGATGTGTATACAAAAAATCTCATTCCGTATAGGATTCTTTATTGATAATGACTTTAAATCGGCCACAAAGTTACATAACTCAAACGAAACCTATTTGCGTAGATGGGAGAAAAATGCAAAGATTGAGTTAAAATGCAAGAATAATTAACGTGGATAGAGCAAAAAACGTGCTTTTATACCGAAATCCACCCATCCACGCAATTATTTGTTGCGTGAAGGCCCCCCCTTGCCCTCATCATACCGTTTGAAGGTCTTCCTGATGGAACACCTGGAGAATCGGGGCATTGAGCGCAATCTCTATGGACACCAATGTATCTATGGTGAAATTGTGGGTGCCTCGCATCCATTTGCTGATTTCTGCCTCGCTCTTGCCCAACAATTCAGCCAGATCCTTCTGCCTTAGACCTTTCTCCTCCAAGATTTGATGAATCCTGTCAACTATCTGGAAGGAAAGGTCCACCGACTTTCGTGTTTCGGGATTGACGTGCTTGCGACGCTCCTCCAATATCCTACTCCTTTTCATTTCTTGTAAAATTTAAATCGCCAATAATATCTTTGTCAACCAAAACGATTGTGCCATCCTTGATTCTCGATGAGATGAAGCGACTGGTGTCTTTCAGCAATCTGACATAAGGAGCAAGGGTTTCGCTCTCTTCCCATGTGCTTGCATCCTTCACACCACCATTGCCGAATACAAGAATCTTGTCGGACAGTCTCAAACAATAGAGCCTGATTTTGTTTCCTACTTCAATGGGGATGACACCGACCCCATCGCCATACCTTCCTTCAGGACGGAAATATCTTTCCAAAGCACCTCTTTCCGCAATCCTATCCAGCCAGGAAACAATGACGTCAATGTCTTCATCGTATTCACAGCCGACAGGGAATTTATCGAAAAAGTCTTCAAATTCCGATAATTCAGAATCAGAAAGATGAATGCTGTAGAAATTCACCTTGTCATATTCTTCTATGAGTTCAATGCTGTAATACTGCACTATTCTTAACTTATAAGTTATTTTTGCAAAGGTAGATTATATTTTTGGGATGCGCAAGAAATTAACTTAAAAATTAAGTTAAAATAGAATAACCTGCTTTTTTTGTCCCCAATGCCGACTTACCGGGGAAAAATCACAAACATGCAGGCGTTTACCACCGTCCTCACCTCGTTCTGAAACCGCCAGATAGCGTAAAAACCAACGGACGAAGCAGCGAGAGCAGAGTCAAAATCGCTTGAACTATGCAAGTCGTGCCAGATGAAAGCCCGCATTATGCTTTACCAATATTTGAGTATTGCTGATATACATAGAAAGTATTACCTTTGCAAAGTCAATCTTGGTGACAAATAACTATTGTTTTCAGCATCAAATAGCAGCAGCAATCTCACAGAAAAAAAGCATAAAGAGCACATGAATGACAAGATAATGGCATCTTATCACCAAACCAGAAACATCTACGATGATGTTCTCACGAGGAGCACTTGGTGGAGCCGACTCTACATGAACCTGTTCTGGGGCGGTGTGGATGACAACGAGATAGCCCGGAAAGTGTTGGGATACATCCCCGACAATTTCCATGGCAGCCTGCTCGACGTGCCCGTAGGGACGGGTGTCTTCACCTACCAAAAATACGGCATCATAAAAGACGCTGACATCGTCTGCCTGGACTACAGCGAAGACATGCTATTACAGGCAGAAAAACGTTTCAAGGCAAACAGCCTCCCACATGTAAGAACCAAGCAGGGCGATGTTGGCGCACTGCCTTTCAATGACGGTCAGTTTGATGTCGTATTAAGCATGAACGGCTTCCATGCCTTTCCCGACAAGGAACGTGCCTACTCGGAGGTGAACCGTGTACTGAAAACCGGAGGTGCCTTTATCGCGTGTTACTATGTGAAGGGCGAGTCAAGAATCTCGGACTGGCTTGTGAACACCATATTGTCTAAAAAAGGCTGGTTTACCCCTCCTTTTGAAACGGTGGGGCAACTGCGCGAAAGGCTGAAGCGTGATTACGAAATCCAAGAATTTCACCTCGACGGCTCCATGGTGTATTTCAAGGCCACAAAAAAATAAGCACACAGCATCCAAGAAGGATAAGGCATGCGGTACTTTTTCCTTCTTGGCATATCCCCTCCATTCTCTTGAAATACAATGAAATGGAATTCATCGAGAAAAGTCCTACTCTGCATGCACTGGGGCTGCAACGCTGCAATCACCTCCGCTGACTCGAGTAATTCCATTTCGCCAACAAATTTACCAAAAGAGTTAAGAAATCTTGTAAAGAAGGCATTTTGTTAGATGCTGTAAGTTTTAACAGCAAAAACTATTTGTCAGTTTGTCAATTAGTAACAAAACGATTCCTTTTGCCAATCTTTAATTACATTTTATCACATAATTAAAAATGTGTATTGCAATATGTAAGCATTTTGATTATCTTTCAATCAAAATGACAAAATTATGCTCGTTTTCGTTTCATCATGTCGTATCTTTGCACTGTCTATTGGCTAAATGATGTCCCAATGGCATGATTGAGAGTATTAATGTTAAGGTAAAAAGGAGAAAATTATGAAAAGGATTGAAGCGATTATCCGTAAGACGAAGTTTGAGGATGTCAAGGAGGCACTGCTCCAGTCTGACATCAACTGGTTTGAATATCACAATGTACACGGCATAGGTCAAAGCCGTGAGGAACGTATCTACCGTGGAGTACAGTATTCCACCGACGTGATAGAGCGCGTAGCACTGACTATCGTGTGCCGTGACCAGTTTGTGGAGCCAACGGTGAAGGTGATATTGGATGTTGCCCATACGGGCGAGGTCGGCGACGGCCGCATCTTTGTCAGCGACATGATTGACACCTGGAGCATCCGAACGGGTGAACACGGTGACACCGTACTGAGAGACAAGAAATAAGTAGTAGGATAACTAAAAAACAGAAAGATTATGAATGAAATAGGATTATCACTCGACACTGTATGGATGTTGTTGGCTGCCATGTTGGTATTTTGGATGCAGCCGGGATTTGCCTTGTGTGAAGCAGGTTTCACGCGGAGCAAGAACACGGCGAACATCCTGATGAAAAACTTCGTGGACTTTATGTTCGGTTCTCTCCTGTTCTTTTTTCTCGGTTTCGGTTTCATGTTCGGCAGCGAGGGAGCAGGTTTTATCGGCATGCCCAACTGGGGCGACCTGAGTTTCTACAAGGGCGACCTGCCTGTAGAAGGGTTCTTGATTTTCGAGACGGTGTTCTGCGCCACGAGTGCCACGATTGTCAGCGGTGCCATGGCAGAAAGAACCAAGTTCTCTATGTATCTCATTTACAGCGCCGTCATCTCGCTGTTCATCTATCCCATCGAAGGCCATTGGACATGGGGAGGCGGGTGGCTCTGCAATGATGCGTCTGACAGTTTCATGATGTCGACCTTCGGCGATGTATTCCATGACTTCGCTGGTTCTGCCATTGTGCATAGCGTGGGTGGTGTGCTGGCGTTGGTTGGTGCGATGGCGCTTGGTCCGCGTATCGGCAAGTATGGGAAAGACGGCAAGAGCCGTGCCATTCCCGGGCATAACCTGACGATGGCCGCCCTCGGTGTGTTCATTCTCTGGCTTGGATGGTTCGGCTTCAACCCCGGCTCACAGTTGGCGGCTTCCGGTGAAGTGAACCGTATTGCCATCAGTCATGTGTTTCTGACAACCAACCTTGCTGCCGCTGCAGGTGGAACAGCGACTATGGTCATCACGTGGATGAAATATGGCAAGCCCTCACTTTCGCTGACGCTTAACGGTGTGTTGGCCGGATTGGTAGGCATCACTGCAGGCTGTGACCTTGTGTCACCCGTCGGTGCCGTTATCATCGGTCTGGTAAGTGGTGCAGTCCTTGTCTATTCCATTGAGTTCATCGACCACCGTCTGCACATCGACGATCCTGTGGGTGCTTCATCGGTACACGGTGTGTGTGGTATCCTCGGCACATTGATGACAGGATTGCTCTCCACCACAAATGGTGCCTTCTATGGTCACGGATGGGGATTCTTCGGAGCCGAATGTTTTGGGATACTCGTCATCGACCTCTGGGCCGCCGCATGTGGCTTCCTGCTCTTCTTCGGCATCAAGAAACTGCACGGGCTCCGGGTAGGTTCCCGCGTGGAAGAGGAAGGCCTCGATATCTATGAACACGGCGAGGCTTGTTATAACTAAAAAAGAAAAAGTATGAAAAAGATTGTTTGTTTTGCAATGTGGTTGGCCGTAAGTATGGCCACCCTTGCACAGGAGAAAGTAGAGACCACTATTTGCAGTGAAGTCGTGAGCAGTTACATCTGGCGTGGCCAGGACTTGGGAGATGTGTCGGTGCAGCCAACTCTCGGCATAGGCTACAAAGGTCTTTCTTTGACGGCATGGGGAAGCGTCGGACTGTCTGACCCTTCCGACACAAAGGAATTTGATTTGACATTAGGCTACGCCATTGGTGGTCTCAACATCGGCATTACCGACTACTGGTTCAATAGTGGTCTCGACCCTAAAAACCGTTATTTCAAATATGACGCCCATGGGACAAATCATGTGTTTGAGGCGAATGTCGGCTACGATTTCGGGCTAGCCAGCCTGCAGTGGTTCACCAATTTCGCAGGCAATGACGGCATGAACAATGACGGCAAGCGGGCTTACAGCAGTTACGTAGAACTTACTGTCCCATTCAAACTTGCAGCCGTCGACTGGACTGCCACGGCTGGTGCCGTTCCCTTCTCAACCGACTTTTATGGCACGGATGGCTTTGCTGTCACCAACCTGGCTTTGAAAGCAGCGAAGGATATCAAAGTAACCGATACTTTTTCTATCCCTGTTTTCGGGCAAGTCGTCGCCAACCCCTGCTCACAGAAGGCCTACATGGTTATAGGATTCACATTACAACCGTAATTATCACCAATTCTTTGATACAGCATTTGCTGTCTACCATCATCTCCACACCCTCTCTTATGGGGGGGGGTGGAGCATTTTTGTTACAACAAGAAAGATGATTGGCCAGAAAAAAGAGTTTCCCCCGAGAGGTTTCATAGAAATAATGTGTTACCTTTGCATGATAAGACAGATAAATCGGGATTTATGGAGATAAAAAACAGACCCAATCCGAATGAGGCTTTCCCGAATCCGAAGATTCCAAGCCTTTGCTTTATCAAAAACGTGGTGAAGAACCCGCGTATCATCATCGGTGACTACACTTACTACGATGATGTGGATGGTGCTGACCAGTTCGAGAAGCATGTCACTCATTTCTACGACTTCATCGGTGACCGGCTGATTATTGGCAAATTCTGCGCTATTGCTAAAGGGGTGGAATTTGTGATGAATGGAGCCAACCATAGGATGGACGGTGTGACGACCTATCCGTTTTATATCATTGGCGGTGACTGGGGCAGTGCCATTGCTCCGGTGAAAGACGAATTGCCCCTTAAGGGTGATACCATCGTAGGCAACGATGTTTGGATTGGTCAGAATGTAACTATTATGCCAGGCGTTCATATTGGAGATGGAGCCATTATTGGAACCAACTCTGTGGTGGCCTCAGATATTCCACCTTACGCTGTTGCGGTAGGTAATCCCTGCCGAGTTGCAAGAATGCGTTTTGACGATGAATTCATCGCCTATCTGCTGCAACTGAAATGGTGGGATTGGGACATTGAGAAGATAGAGCGCAATTTCAAAGCCTTGTCGAGTGGTGATTTGTCGTTAATCCGAAAGATTTCAAAATAGTGACATTTTTATGGTCATTCTAATAACAGGTGCTTCGCATACTGGCAAAACGCTTTTGGCACAACGTATGCTTGAACGGGGAGTACACCGATGGTTTTAAGAGTGCCGGAGAAAGGGTCTTTTTAATCAAATCTGACTATGAACAAATGATACAGTCTATTTTAGACTTATAAAACGGGTATTTTAAAGTCCAAAGCATGAAAAAACTGATTCTTTTGTCAATCATCATGATAGCATCGGTATCTGTATCGGCGCAAAACATCGCTGGGTTTGTCAGCAGGCAGATGGAGACTTACCCTCAATCTCGTCTACTCGACATTTATAAGTCGTGTTTCCAGGACTATATGGGTGCAGAACATCTGGTGACCGACCGGCAGCAGGTGAAAGCCTACCTTGATGAAGAGTTGAATACCACCACACTTGAAGACCTCCTTCCGTGGCTATATGAACCCTGTGGTGCAGAGGGCAACTACGTGCGTGTGAGTATCAGGACCGTCAAGGAAGGGATCATCAGCGCAGACCTTTTGCTTGATGCATTCATCCGAAGTGCCAATACAGGCAATCGCCCTTCGGTAGAGTCTTGGCGTGATCGATGGCATGAATTTTTGGAAGTGATTGACACCATGAATCTCAACTTTCCGAACTATACAGCCGATAAGTTGTTTATCGACAGCATTCTCTCCGTTGGCAAATACGCCATCAGCCATTCACCCGAATACCGTGAGGCTTATCATCCGCACTATAGAATCGTAGAGCGAAACATCTTTGACCGGGAAATCCTGACGCATATAAAGAAATGGTATGCTCGTATGCAAATGAACAAAGAGAGCAATTTACCTGGTGTTATAAACCCTGACGCATTGAAAATGCAAAAATATGACCCATATAGGAAAAAGTTTGACGACTTGCAACTTATCGACATTATTGGCTCTCACTTTAAGAGATAGCATAAATTCTATCTGAATAACCAATTTCCCTACTGAAAGGGTGGTTTTCCTCATCATGATGCCCCATCTCTCGCTCCATCCCGCCCTCCGCACCTGATCCTCGGACATCATTCTTCGCGGCATCAAAGAACTGAGCACCACCAACACGAGCTACACCTCCGAGACGGGACGCAGTTACGACTTCAATACAGCAGTGAGATTGAACAGGCTTCTCGTGAAGATACTCGTGAGCACCGGCCAACTCTTGGCGGGCAAATCCTGCGACCTTGACTTCGACCACCAGTTCATCGAGACGGAGAAGTACGATGCCATGAAGACCTACAAGAAGTTCACCGGCTATAGTCCGGGCGTTGCCGTCATCGGCGACCTCATAGTGGGCATTGAGAACCGCGACGGCAATGCAACGTGCGTTTCCACCAGCAGGACACGCTGGAGCGCATCTTCTCAAATCTCGAGTCTGACGACATCCACGTTAGGCGTGCCCGGATGGACTGCGGCTCCTGCTCGCGTTAGATTGTGGAGACCATAGAAAAGCACTGCGACCACTTCTACATCCGTGCCAACCGCTGCTCCTCGCTCTATGACAGCCTGCTGGCACTGAGGGGATGGAAACGCGAGGTGATCAACGGCATCGAATATGAGCTGAACTCCATCATCACAGAGAAATGGGAGGGCAAGGCGTGCAGCTTTGCACCATGGCTAATGCGCTGATGAGGGTGGGAATTTGTGCCCGAAAATACCCATGGCGGTATGTCAGTTTGGCATTTCCCGATGGGTAACACTGCCATCCCGATGACTTTGATGCTCTTGACAAGTGTCTATCAGTGGTGGTTAAGAAATGGAACTCCTTATCGTTTCAGGAGTCTATGAAGCATTGCTTTGGAACGGTTCCACATGTGCACCATTACCTAACATCAAGTAGCCGTAATTCACGTCTGCATATTCTATGGGATCTTTCCAATATTGTACCTGCTTTGCTCGGATAATCGTTCCCGACTGGTATCCATCGCCTTCATTTCCCGCAAAATAGCCTTCGAATGATTCACTGTAGTACAGATATCCTTGATAGACGAGATCATCAGGGATACTGTTTTGATAACTCGACGGTACTAATTCGTCGGCATTAGGCCCACTTTGCTGTAAACCGGATTGCATACCATTCTCTCTATAAACTTTCCAATATTTGCTATAAATGATTATGTCATCATCTTCAACTTTATAGAGCCTGAAATCGCACGCAGAAATAAAGGAATTTGCCGAAAATTCCTCAGCGACCAAAAGAGGCCTTGCATATTTACGTTTTTTGTCCATTAAGTTATAATTAGAAAGTTTTATCTCGCAAAGTTAAAAAATTCCCCTTTCGGACAATTAGAATTAGGATGTATTTAACTTTTTTTAATAGATGAAGAGTGTATGTTTGTTTTATTAAAAAAAACTTAAAATCATTACAAAAAATCCATTATTTTGTAGAAATTCATCTAACTTTGTTTTGCATACAGTCATCACATTTTTTGTTGTCAGTTGCAACTACCGCGACGGCAATGCCAACGTGCGTTTCCACCAGCAGGACACGTTGGAGCGCATCTTCTCAAATGGTGTAAGTGCTTTACATTTTTGCACTTTTTTAAACCATTTCCATCAATTCATGCACTTTTATACCTTATCTATCAAAAGAATTCAATAGCACTGCTGTCAATAAATCCCTTCCTCTCCAGAGTTCTATGAAATTGAAAACTCTCATATGAGAAGCCTATCACCGCCACGCTCGACAAGATGACTGAGAAATAGGACCTGGTCATTGATGAGGATGCCATCTTCCTGCCTCCCTTCTACTATGCGGAGTGCGGTGTCGCCAATAAACTCAAATGGTTGATTGATACTTCATCTAAAGACCTCTTTGAGGAAGACGTGAACATTGGAAAAATTGCACTTAGATTTCATTGAATAAATCAGGCTGCTCGTTGAATAGATTTTTGTAAAATGCTTCTTCTGCCTATTTTTGCAACGAAAAAAAATGAAGCGAAAAAATGAGGAAATTTTTGATTTTTACGATGCTTGTGACATCAGTGTCTCTGCTGACATGCTGTTCGGCAGAAGACCCATTTGATGAATTCATCAACAATGAAAACAACGGCTGGAACAACGGCGGTGGCATGCCTGGAGGCAATGGCAGTTCAACCACGAGTGGCGAACTGGCCTCCTTTGACATTTCCATAAACGAATCATCATCAGAACCTACAGAAACTGCAACAGAGTATTTCCCCGAAGAGGAAGACGCCCTGGAAAACAACTCCTTCCCCACAGAAGTGGCGATAGACCTCTCCAACCCCGTGATGAAGACGGAGAATGGTGTGGAGGTGACGGTGAACGGCGGGCATGTGACAGTCAATCACGGCACAACCAAAGGCATCTGCTATGTGGTGAGCGGAACAACCACCAACGGCTCGCTGACCGTGGTGGGTGACAAGAAATATGCGGTAAAACTCAATGGTGTGAACATCACCAATCCCGATTCGGCAGCGCTGAACCTGCTGAGCAGCAAACGCGCCTACATCATATTGGCCGACGGCACTACCAACACACTGACCGACGGCACCGGCGGCAGCCAAAAGGGAGCACTCTACTGCAAGGGCAAGTTGCTCTTCAACGGCAGCGGGGCACTCACTGTCGCGGGAAATACCAACAACGGCATCCACTCGGCAGACTATATTGTATTCCGCAAAGGCAACAAGATCCATGTGAAGTCAACGGCCAACCATGGCATCAAGGCCAATGACGGAATCTTCATCAATGGCGGCATCCTGAACGTCGAGGTGTCGGCGGCTGCAGCCAAAGGCATCAACAGCGAGAGCCATATCATCGTCAATGGCGGGCGCACTACTGTGCTGACCTCAGGCGACGGCACTTACGACACAGAGGACAAGGAAGCCAAGGGAGCGGCAGGTATCAAGGCCGACTCGACGCTGACCGTCAACGGCGGTGAATTGTGGCTGAAGAGTACCGGGTCTGGCGGCAAGGGCATCAACGTGGATATGGAGGCAAACTTCAACGGCGGCAATGTCTATGTCGTGACCACTGGCGGACAATACAAGAGCAACAACGACACCTCGTCGCCCAAGGGCATCAAGGTGGACGGCAACATTAACGTGAACGGAGGCAGGATATGGGTGCGCACCAGCGGCTACAACGGTGAGGGCATTGAGACAAAGAAGGAACTGACCATCACGGGCGGCGAAGTGGCCTCGTATGCCTACGACGACGCCATCAACTCCAAGGGCGACATGACCATCAGCGGCGGTTATGTCTATGCACATGGTCAGCACAACGACGGCATCGATGCCAACGGCAACTGCTACATCAAGGTTGGCACGGTCTATGCCGTCTGCTCGGGTTCGCCCGAAGTGGCCATCGATGCCAACACGGAGGGCGGCTATAAACTCTATCTCACCGGTGGCACTGTCGTGGCCATAGGCGGTCTGGAGAATGGCTCGCAACTCTCACAGTCGTGTTACCAATCCTCTTCATGGTCGGCAAACACCATGTATACGCTGACTGCCGGCAACAACACCTTCTCGTTCAAGACTCCTTTGAGTGGCGGCTCCGGACTTGTTGTCTCCAGTGCATCGCAGCCATCGCTCCAGTCGGGCGTCAGCATCAGCGGCGGCACCTCCTATTTCGGTGGTCTCGCCATCGTTGGCGGCACCATCAGCAGTGGATCCACTGTCAGCCTGTCATCCTACACGGGGGGCAATGGAATGGGAGGCCATCCAGGTGGTTGGTGATGACGGAAGTTATTACTCAGCACCCACATAATGAATGTACTTAGGTGAAAGCGGTGTGGCGGTCCACTTCGGTGTTGGCTACCTCCAACATCTTGATGGCTTGGTCCATCTCGTTGATTTCATCGGAGGAGACACCACGCTCACCCATTTCTCTGACATGACGGCGCAGGCCTTCAATGAGGCCGCGGCTCTTCTCAATTTGGATTTCTACTGTCTTTGACATGATTTGATAGTTTTATAGTTGAAAAAAAAGGGGAAAAGTCATTTGGGAGGCAGGCTTTGGTAATGCCGCGTAGCCCATACTTGCAGGAGCTGAAGCAAACAGAGCAAGATACCTGTCTTATAGGGCGCTGTCATATCATCTTCACCGAAAAAGGTTGCTGAAAGAGGCAAGACCACCAATGGTGAAACGAACTGCCCGAGATACAAGGCCGCAGAGAGGAGCGGCATCACGGTTGTAGCAGAATTGCGTCCTCCTTTGATACTGGCGATAGTGTTCAGATAAGGAACGCCGATGCCAGTGGCAATGCCGATGAAGGCAGAGCCGAGACAGATATATATAATTGAATATGGGGTCTGCTTTTCAGGCAAAAGCAAAAAAACATATCCCATAAGGAAGGACAGCGGAGCGAAATATTTCACACTGAGCCGGAAGCGGTGCATCACTCCTCCAAAGGCAAGTCCCACAAAGAAAGCCACCACATCAAGCCCCACCATGATGATAGTGATGACAGTGGAGGAAAGTACCGTCAGCCGGGACGTAATGATAGCGAAGTTGGTAGGATAAATGAAGAAGATCATCATCAGCAAAAGCATTCCCATAACAGAAGGATGATACTTCAGCAGTTGACGCGGCTCAAATGGCTTGCCACGCTTTGTTTCTGAAGACAACTTGGCGTCAGGCAACCAACACCACACCATGGCCAACGCTATCAGTCCCAGCAGATAGACGAGGAATGCATAGTTCCATGCTATGTTGGCCAGCAATCCTGCCAACAATGTGGCTATGACTCCTCCCATCTGGTTCATTGCCGCTGAGAAACCCATCAATCCCGCCTGCCGCTCCGGCGGGAAATAATAAGCCAACAAACCCGTTGACAGTGGCATGACCAACCCGACGCTGACTCCCAGAAGCGCTCGCATAAAAAGCAGCGTGTAGATGTTGTCTGTGAAATAGCACCCTGTTCCTGCGACTACATAAAGCAGCAATCCCGTTATGGCGATAGTCCGCGAGCCATACCGCCTGCTTATGCGAAGGAAAAACAAATTGGTAAGGATGATGAACAGTGCTGGACTGCTCACAATAAGTTGTACCAGCAAGTGGGGAACATAACTGAAATGCAGTCTTATGATGTTGAGCGCCGGGGCTATGGCAGCACCAGCCATCACTGTTAGCAGAGACATTGACAAAATGGAGGATGTCACCTTAAAAGATACACCATGATTCTTATTCATAAAAGCAACGGAGTACTTTTCGGGGCAGACCCTCCAGCTCTACCAAGCTGGCACTTATCGTTATCTGTGTTGAAAAGCTGCGATGAAGCAAAGGCAAAGGAAAAATGTCTCCATTTCTTGCGTTTCCTTGTTGGCAATCGACCAAGGTCGAGTGGAAAAGCGTGACTGCTTCGTACACTTTCGAGTGCAAAGTTAACAAAAATAAGTGTTTTTCCGAATGCTATGGAAGGTCACTTTTTTGTTTTTTTAAGATTCCGAAGTGGTGCGCATCATGTTCTCGCCATCTGAGACGATGTATTGGATAATGTTACCTTCTACCTCAAACAACAACACACATCAATGGTTATCTCCCATATGGTATGATCTGTGCCATCCTATACTTGAACTTAGATTTCATGGAATAAATCAGGCTGCTCGTTGAATAGATTTTGGTAAAATGCTTCTTCTGCCTATTTTTGCAACGAAAAAAAATAAAGCGAAAAAATCACAATTAATTGACATCGACAATGAGAAAGATAATATTTGCTTGCCTGTTGGCAATAGTTTCTTTGCAGAATGTCTCTGCACAGGTTGACACACAACAGCATCAGGGCGAACCGCCACGTGGGGAATTTCCTGAACGACCACCACATGACGGCAAACCAGGAAGGCCTCCTGGGATGGGAGCCCCCGGTGTACCAGGCTCACGCCAAACGGACATCAAGTATACCGGGGCTACTGAACTCACGGCTAAAGCCACAGAAACGGGAAAGACTTACCAGAGTGAAAAGACGGATGAGAGTGCGCTGCTGATATCCACCAAGGAGGCGGTGACCATCTCCCACCCCACCATCAGCAAGACAGGAAGTTCTGACGGCGGTGACAACTGCAGTTTTTATGGTGTGAATGCCGCCCTGCTTGTCAAAGGCGGGAGCACCACGACCATCAAGGGCGGCATGATAACCAGCGATGGTACGGGTGCCAATGGTGTGTTCTCATACGGAGGCAATGGCGGACATAACGGCGGACAAGGTGATGGCACCACCGTCATTATCGAGGACACAAAAATCACCACCACAGGTGATGGATCGGGAGGTATCATGACCACAGGCGGCGGTGTGATGAAAGCCAAGAACCTGACAGTGAACACCAGCGGAAGGTCGTCGGCTCCCATACGCACCGACCGTGGCGGCGGCATTGTGACCGTGGAGGGCGGCTGCTATACGAGCAACGGACTGGGGTCGCCTGTCATCTACTCCACAGCCGATGTCACCGTGACTGACGCCGTGCTTACCTCCAACAAGTCGGAGGGCGTGTGTATTGAGGGCAAGAACAGCATTACGCTGAACAACTGCCAGATGACGGTGAGCAACACGCAACGCAACGGTCATGCCCAGTTTCTCGATGCCATCATGATTTACCAGTCGTTTTCTGGCGATGCCGACAGCGGCAACTCGCATTTCACCATGAACGGCGGCTCGCTGACCAACCGACAGGGACATCTCTTTCATGTGACCAACACCAACGCTATCATCTCGCTGAACGGTGTGAAACTGGTGAACGACGACCCTGCAAAAGTGCTGCTGTCGGTCTGTGCCGACGGATGGCAGGGGGCGACAAACAAAGCCACGCTTAACGTAAGCCAACAGCAGTTGGAGGGCACCATCCTGGTGGGAAGTGACTCGGAACTGACACTGACATTGGCAGATGGTTCCACCTTCAACGGTTGTATAGGCGGCAACATCACCAACGCGGCTGGCGACAGCGTCTCTAAAGAAACGGGAACAGTGCATGTGACCTTAGGAGATGACTGCACATGGACTTTAACGGCCGACACTTACATTACATCGCTGAAAGGTGATGCGGGGCGTATCAATACTAACGGTCACCGGCTGTTTGTGGACGGCAGTGAAATAACGAACGAGTGAGAGCAGAGCCGTCGCCGTGATACGAAACGTATGACAGCGGCGGTCACATGGCTTGGAGGGTGACAATCTCCTTGAAGCCTTGGTGGAAGAACAAGAAAGATGATGTGCCAGAAACAAATGTGCGTTCCTCCGAGCGGATTCATCGAAAAAATGTGTTACATTTGCACAGTGTTTAGACAGATAAATCGGAATTTACGCCTCAGTTATGAAAAGATATATAGTATTACTCACAGCCCTTGTCATTAGTCATTTTGCAATGGCTCAGGATTTCAAGCCGATGGAGTATAATGGGCTGCTCTATCAAGAATTGGTTTTCTGTAATGACGTAAAGGGCAAGATTCCTTTGGTCATCTACCTTCATGGCAGACATGCCAGTGGATACGATAATCAGAAGCAACTGTCTCAGGCTGGTGTCCAAGAGATAGACAAATACCTACGGAAGAACGCTATTCCAGCCTACTTTCTTGTTCCACAATGTCCAGAGGACTATGAGTGGGACGGACGGAACGGCA